>Ga0134128_10001336_pt1 | contig 31844 bp, 25 predicted proteins | sample KB31754_FD_96462 | JGI IMG/M metagenome (GOLD analysis project Ga0134128, IMG submission 96462) | Terrestrial soil microbial communities with excess Nitrogen fertilizer from Kellogg Biological Station, Michigan, USA - KB3-175-4 | ecosystem: Environmental > Terrestrial > Soil > Unclassified ... | reverse complement strand
TGCAAGAGCAATTGAGCGTTCCGAGCTTCAGGCTCTATACCAACACGGACGTGATTGGCGTGGAGCTGGGCGGCGCCCTGAAGAACATCATTGCCATCGCCGCCGGCGCAGTCGACGGGTTGAATCTGGGCACCAATGCCAAGTCGGCATTGATGACGCGCGGGCTGGCTGAGATGGTTCGACTTGCCACCACTATGGGAGCCAAACCCACCACTCTTTCCGGATTGGCAGGGATGGGCGATTTGGTGGCCACGTGCTACAGCTCGCTCTCGCGCAACTACCGGCTCGGCTATCAAGTCGCTCAAGGCAAATCGCCGGCCGATGCCGAGAGACACCTGGGGTCGGTAGCCGAAGGCGCCACCACGGCCAGTGCCGTATGCGAATTGTCGCAAAAACTTGATGTTCCCATGCCAATCGCCGAGCAAGTGGACGCGGCACTAAAGGGCCGGAGCACGGCCGAAAAAGCGATCATGGCTTTGATGACCAGGCCGCTGTCCAGTGAGTAAGATGTTGTTTTGAGCAGGTGACAAATGTCGAATCGTGTGTTGATGCTTTCCTGGGAATATCCGCCGCGCGTAATCGGCGGACTTGCTCGCGTCGTCGACGAGTTGTCCAAGCAAATATCCAAACAAGGCTGGGAAGTTCATGTGGTCACAGCCGATCATCCAGGCACGCCCGAGCACGAGGTCAACAACGGCGTGCATGTTCACAGGGTGAAAACGCAAACAGATTGGACGCCTGATTTTGTCACCTGGGTTTCACGGCTGAACTACGGACTGCTCCAGTATGCCATCGAATTGCACACCAAAACACCGTTTTCCATAATTCACGCTCACGATTGGATGGTGGCGGATGCGGCATGGGTGTTGAAACAGGGATTTCACCTGCCTTTCGTCTCGACGATTCACGCCACCGAGGCCGGTCGCATGCACGGCTTGCACACGGACATGCAGCGCTACATCGGACAAATCGAATGGCGTTTGACCTTCGAATCATGGAAGGTCATCGTTAACAGCAAGCACATGCTGAAAGAGTTGCAGAGTCAGTTTAAAACGCCGGCGGACAAGATTGCGGTGATACCAAATGGTATCGATCCCGATATTTTCGATTTCGAATTCGATCCATCACCCTTACGCAGGCAGTATGCCAAAAACAGCGACCAAATCGTCCTCTATGTCGGGCGGATGGTGCGAGAAAAAGGCGTGCAAGTATTGTTGCACGCGGCACAAACTATTCTTGGCGCCGCCCCGGGGACGCAGTTCCTCATGGTGGGAACCGGCTATTACCTCGACGAGCTAAAGTGGCTGGCCGCCCATTTGAACGTGGCTCAAAATGTGCATTTCCTCGGGTACGTCAGCGACCCGGATTTGCTCAGGTTGTACAAAATTGCCGACGTCGTGGTTACTCCCAGCTTGTACGAACCGTTCGGCATCGTCGCTTTGGAAGGGATGGCGGCGCACGTGCCGGTGGTAACATCCGATGCCGGTGGATTGACGGATTTCGTCGAACACATGCAAAACGGCATCACCACGTATGCCGGTGATGCCGGCAGCCTTTCCTGGGGCATTTTGGAAGTGCTGAGGAACAAGGATTTGGCTGAGCGTTTGCGACGCGAAGCGTACGAACGAGTGAGAAGTACTTACAATTGGAAAATTATCGCCAAGCGAACACTCGACGTTTATGACAAAGTCTTGGCAGAGGCGCAGGCAGCCGGATTCACGTCCGGACAGTCAAAGTCCGAGCCGCGCATTACTGCACCAACCGCGGTATCAAAGGGCATTTCCGATAAATAAGAAGTAAGCTGAGGAGGAGAGGCAAAATGAAGGCTGTAATCATGGCGGGCGGTTCGGGCACTCGACTGCGCCCGTTGACGAGCCATCTGCCGAAGCCGATGGTGCCCGTCGCTAACCGTCCGATGGCCGAGCACATCATTCATTTGCTGAAGAAACACAGCTTCGACGACATTGTATTCACCACGCACTACTTGCCGAAAGCAATCAGCGATTACTTCAGCGACGGCTCGGACTTCGGATGCAAGATTTCTTACTCTACGGAAGAAGGTCGACCGCTGGGCACAGCCGGATGCGTGAAGGCGATTCAAGATCAGCTCGACAGCACGTTTTTGGTTATCTCCGGAGATGGACTGACTGATATCGATCTCTCCAAGGCTGTCGCCTATCACCGCAAGAAAAAATCCAAGGCCACGCTCGTATTGAAGCGGGTGGAAAACCCGCTCGATTATGGAGTGGTGATTGCCGACAGCGAAGGAAGAATTCAGCGCTTTGTGGAAAAGCCGGGCGCCAGCGAGATCTTTTCGGACACCGTCAATACCGGCATCTACATATTGGAACCGGAAGTGATGCTGTACGTGGTGATGGGCCGCGAACAAGATTTTTCCAACGACCTTTTCCCGCTTTTGCTTTTGCGCAACGAGCCGATGTTCGGCTACGTCGCCGACGGATATTGGTGCGACATCGGCAACCTGCAGATGTACAGACAATCGCACAAGGACGTGCTTGATAAAAAGGTATCCATCGAACTTGGATTGCCTGAGATTCGTCCAGGAGTATGGGTGGGCGAAGGCACGGAAATCGACTCATCTGTGAAACTCGAGCCGCCGGTAATGATCGGACGCCATTGCCGCATTGGCCGCGAAGCGCATATCGAACCGTACACAGTAATTGGCGACCATTGCTTGATTCAGGAGAAAGCTTCTCTCAAGCAGCCGGTGATTTGGTCCAATTGTTATGTCGGCAATGAAACATCATTGCGTGCATGCATCGTTTGCGATAACTGCACCATCCACCGTTCGGCCGAAATCCTTGAAGGGGCAGTGGTCGGAACCACATCCGTAGTCGGTCAAGAAGCACAAATCAATCCTGACGTCCGTATCTGGCCGGATAAAGCTGTAGACGCGGGGGCGCGCGTCACCACCTCAGTGATTTGGGGAACCAAAGCCCCGCGCAGTCTGTTTGGCGCCAACGGCATCGTCGGCTTGGCGAACATAGAAATCACGCCGGAGTTTGCCGTCAACATTGCCGCCGCATATGGTGCCACGCTGAAGGGCGGGCCGGTGCTCGTCAGCCGTGATTACTGGAGCGTCAGCCGCATGATCGCGCGCGCCATTATGTCCGGCTTGATGTCCGTGGGTGTCGAGGTTCATAACCTTGAAGCGATGCCTCTGCCCATTTCAAGATATTACTGCAAAACGCAGCGCGCTCAGGGCCTGATTCACGTGCGCGTTTCGCAAAGAGAGCCGGATAAAATTCGCCTCGAGTTTTACGGAACGGACGGCGTCTCCATTACCAAGGCGATGGAACGCAAAATCGAATCCACATTCTTCAAGGAAGATTTCCCGCGCGTGCAACCGTCCGACATCGGCAACATTACATATCCCAGCCGCGTGCGCGAGTATTACATGTCTGAATACTTGAAGAACGTCAAAGGACAGGTTTTCGAGCAAGATAAAGTGGCATTCTGCGTGGTGCCGGGCTCTACCTACACGCGCTACACCAAGGAAGGAGCTTTGACCACCCAGTCGCCGAAGGTGGTGCTGGATTACGCAATGGGCGAAACCGGAGTCATGCTGCCCGATTTGCTCGGACAGCTCGGCATCGAGACTGTCGTGTTGAACGCTACCATTAGAGCAAGACCGCCACGTCAGGAAGAGCGCATCGCCATGCGCAAACAATTGGCGGACGTAATGCGAGCCTTAAACGCAGACTTGGGCGCGCAAATCGGTCGCAATGGCGAACAAGTGACAATGGTGGACGATAGCGGCCAAATCATTCGCGGCGAGCTGTTGCTGGCTGTGATCGCCGACATCATCTTGCGAGACAAGCCGCGCCACACGATTGTGGTGCCCGTAAATGCCAGCTCGGTGATTGAAAAAATTGCTGCCCGTCATGATTGCAAGGTTGTCCGCTGCAAGGCCTCCGACGCCGACATCGGCGCAACCTCCGCCAAGCTCAGCGAGTGCGTTCTGGGCGGCAGCGCGAATGGTTGCTTTATCTTCCCCGAGTTCCAAAACGGTTACGACGCCATGTTCGCCGTCGGGCAGGTTCTCGAACATTTAACGTACCAGGGACGCACCCTGCGCCAGGCGGTGCAAGATCTGCCGCCTCTGGTATATCAGGTCGATTCCGTGCATTGCCCGTGGGAACGCAAGGGGCGTGTCATGCGGTTGCTGGTCGAAAAGCATCAAGACAAGCCAATGGAGCTGCTGGACGGCGTAAAGATCCAGACGCGTCCGGATCACTGGATACTCGTGTTGCCTGACGCAGTCGAGCCTCTCGTACACGTTTACGCCGACGGCACTGACTTGCAGCAAACCTCGCAGGACCTCAACGAATACACGCAGCTGGTGCGCTATTTCCAACATAACTAAGCGCGGGCAACCGGTCTCGACGAAATCGCCATTTGAGTTTAGGATCGTTTGGCGATCATCAATCCAGCAATGTATCGGTTAATTCCTGGCGTCGTTTGCGTTCAGCCTGCGATCGGGCTATTTGCTCATGCCACTTCGAATCGAGCATCTCGTTTGCTTCAAAAACGAGGCGATGCATCAATTCGAAAATCTCGGCGTCGATCGCTTTCAATTTCTCTCGACTTGATTTAATCGAAAATGCCGCTAACGATTCGGCGAAATACTCTTCCGGGCTGGAGCGTGAATAGCCGGAAAGGAACACGCGCTCGATCAATTGAACTTCCGTGACAAGTTCTGCATTTCCATCATAGCCATCCGGTAAAGGATGTATCTGATCGCATCGCTGAACCCGATTCCTGTGCATCGCATCGATCTGCGCTCTGGTGTCAGGTGAAAGCAGCGTATAAATCTGATGTGCCATTTCATGCGCAGCGACGAGGTTCAACCGAGCTTCAACAAAGCCCTTCGTTCTGCTCGGGATTTTCGCAAGCGGTCCGAATTTTTGGAAGAGCATCAGTTCCGTCTGCAATTCTTCGCCGCATAGGGTCACGCATCTATTGTCCCGATCCGCCAGCGAACCGCCGTGGTTAACTCGACCTACTTTGGCGCTCATCTTGTTGTTTATGAGCACATCGATGTAGCCCGCTGCCACCCAAAGCGCCAGCGATTCGGCAATGTAGTTCTGCTGCTCGGGCGGCAGTTGGTCGAATCCTTGGAAATAGTTTGATAGTTCGCCGGTAGCTGTGACCATGATGGGACCCTCCATTCCTACAGCTTAACCCGTGCGCTTTTCGGGAAAAATAAAGATAGGCGTGCCGCTGATATGAAGAAATCGGCGAAAAGCGCGCGGGAACGAGCAGCCGTGACGTTTGGGCTGATTTAATATTCACTGGTATCCCAACAAGCCCGACGCCTAGTGTCCGATAAGACGGGAGCCGCGATGGCCACTCTGGATATGCTGAAGAAGCTGCTCGAGGAATTCCGCGAGAAAGAGTCGCTCGTCCACGAAGAGATTGAAGTAATCTACGACGAGATCGCGCAGCTGGAAAGCAAGCTGGAGACGTGCAAGAGCAGGCTTTCCACTCTCGGCGGCGATCACGACAAGATCCTGGCTATGCGCCAGCGTTACGTCGAGAACAGGTTTGAGCGCGTGTATTCGACGCCTGGAAACGGGCAGCCTATCGCCCCTGCAGCCAAACCGGCCCAGACTGCGGCGGCGAGCTCACCCAGACAGAGTACGATTCCATCTGCACCGGGACAGGCAGGAAATACGCGACAAACAACAAGTGCGCAACAGGGTGCCGCTGACAAACCGAGCGTACCCGACTTTTTCAAACCGAGCGCACCGCCGACTAAAGCGACCGAACCTAATACGCCGACGCCAGCTCAGCAGGACGAACCGAGCAATCCTTTCCAGCCCGAACAGGCCAAGCCCATCCAGACAGCCTCGGCACCGTCGGGCAATGCGCCGACCGCGCCTGTGATGCAGCCGCAAGCGCAAGCGTCCGGCAGCGCGGATCTGGCGACGGCAGCAGATCCCGGCGCTCCGCCAAAAGCCACGCTTAAGCCGGGACAAGGCGTACGCAAGAATAAATCTGCGCTTTCGGCGATTCTTGGTCCTTTGCGGACAGCCGCTTCCCAGCTCACTTCCAACCAAACGCCGCCTGCTCCGTGGGAGAACGACGAAGCACCCAGCACGCCCGAGCAGCAGGCTCCCGCGCCTGGACCATCGATCTCGCAAACCGGGTCTTACTATCCAGGCGTGAACGTAGCTATCACTGACACGCCACCGACGCAGGAGCTGCCCAAGCCCGGCATGCTCACCGGCAATCCAGCGAATGACGAACCTCAGCAGCAACACCAAGAGCACGAAGAAAAAGGCACCACAGCCGAGCCAGAAAAATCGAAAGCCGAAGACGACAGCGATGCCATGAAAAGCATCAACGATGCCCTACGCAGTCTGTTCCGCTAGCGTTGCCTATCTGCACAGTCTGTTCGCCTAGCTTGCCTGTCTGCACAGTCTGTTCGCCTAGCTTGCCTATCTGCACAGCCTTTCGGCTACCAGCAGTTGCCCTGGCAATTTCACGCGGCGGTACGTTCCGCGGATAAAAAACCGCGCATTTCTATGCTTCACACGGATATATGCATCGGGCCGCATAAAACTCGCTTACTTTCATGCCTTACAGGGATAGGGGACTCGTGCGTGGGAAAAACATTCGGTTTTTTGCTGCATGGGAAAAACCACATGGGTTTTGCCAAAAACTTGCCAACTGAGTCGCTTACTCTGCTGTTGCACTGCGGAGAAACAATCTTGGCTATTGCAGAATCAATTCTCATCCAAACAATAATATATGACCAATCCGATTGTTGGGGATCGCTGTTTCTCGACCTTGACGCAGCACATGGATCGGTGGTTGTGCATGTGCCGTACATAACCAGGCAAGGGCTCGAGCGTTGGAATGCAAAAATTGATGCGCTCATAGCTCGCGGTGTGACGGTTACATTCATTCTGCAGCAACCGAGTCTTTGGCACAGCCGCAAAAACCCGGAAATAGATCGCAATGAACGCAATCGCATGAATGCCTTAGAACTGCTAGTCCGTCAGCTGCAGCATCAAGGCGTCAACGTGATTCTGCGAAAAAGAATTCACGCGAAATTCGTAATCATTGATGAGCAAATTTTGTGGGAAGGCAGCCTGAACTTTTTGAGCTTCTACAAAACGACGGAGCATGTCCGTCGATCTATTAATCGCAAGGAGGTACGCGAAGTGAGAGCCCGACACCAGTTGAATGAGATACCAGGTTACTCGAGCAAATCCGATAGCGAGGAAAGCTTGCGTCAAGTTGTTGTTGCGCGCCGACAAGAACTGGGACTTGCCCAAGCAGAATTGGCCGCCGTTGTCTCGCTGCGACAGTCGCACCTATCCAGAATCGAGAAGGGCCCGGCAAACCTGTTGAGCAGGGGATTCAGACGAATGCTTATGGCACTTGATTTAAAGATCGTGGTGGTACCAGCTTATTTAGCGAGCGCGGTCGAGGAGTTCATAAGACAGCGTCACCGCCAGTCGGCGCAAAAAGACGGATAGGAAACCACCAGAAAATATACCCGACGCGGATATATGCATTTCAGCGCATGAGGTTTCAGCGTTTCATATGCCTGTCAGGAATACACCTGTCAAGAACCAGCCCTCGCGGCTTGCGGTCTGCCGGCTTGCGGTCTTGTGCAAGAGCAGAGCGGGCCGGCGATACGAGTTAGGTCCATGCCGCGCCGGCGATAAGAGCCAGGTCATGCTGGCTGCGTAGGCGTTTGATAACATAGCGCCGCAAAGTGGGGTCACGCCCACCGTTTATAGACAAGGAATCAGTATGAAACAGATCAATGCGATGATGGCCGGCACTGTGATCGAGGTGCTCGTCAAGCCCGGCGATCAAATCGCGGACGGACAGGATGTCATCATCATCGAATCCATGAAGATGCAACTGCCGGTACAATCGGAGCAGACGGGCAAAGTCACCGAAGTAAAAGTAAACTCAGGCGACTTCGTCAACGAAGGCGACACTCTCGTCGTCCTTGACTGAACCATATGTTTGAGCATTTGCCGAAAGAAGTAAAAGTTGTTGAGGTCGGTCCACGGGACGGCCTGCAGAATGAAGCGCAACAAGTTCCGACGGCGGAAAAACTCGAGCTCATCCAGGCGCTCGGACAAACCGGACTCAAGCATATTGAAATCACCTCTTTCGTGTCGCCGAAATGGATCCCACAAATGGCTGATGCTGCCGATGTCGCGCGCTCGGTAAAGCTTCCGGCCGGCGTGCACACCTCGGCACTGGTTCCTAATCTAAAAGGTCTCGAATCGGCCCGCGATGCCGGCATGAAAGAAATTGCCGTGTTCATGTCGGCTACCGAAAGCCACAGCAAAAAAAACATCAACAAATCCATTGACGAGGCAGTTGCCACTTTGTCGGACGTGGCCAGCCAAGCACACAAGGACGGCATGCGAGTGCGCGGCTATCTGTCCGTCGTCTTCGCGTGCCCGTACGAAGGCAAGACGAATCCGCAAGAGGTTGTTAGGCTATCCAACCGCCTGCTTGAATTTTGCGACGAGCTTTCGCTGGGTGATACCATCGGCGCCGCCACACCGCTCGACGTTCAAAAAATGTTGAAGCTGATTACCAGTGACAAGGATAAACGCAAAATCGCACTGCATTTCCACGACACCAGAGGAACAGCATTAGCAAACGTGGTGGCAGGACTGGAAGCAGGCATCACCATATTCGATGGCAGCATCGGCGGCATGGGCGGTTGCCCGTACGCGCCCGGTGCAGCCGGCAATCTTGCCACCGAAGATCTCGTGTACATGCTCAGCGATATGGGCGTCGACACCGGCGTCAATCTCGATAAACTCGTGGATTGCGGCGAGTTGGCACAGAAGATAGTGAAACGCAAGTTGCCCGGGAGGTATTTGCAGGCGTGTCTGTCAAGTCGAACGAAAGATCAAGCCAAACAGGCGAAGGCGGAAGTGGCTCATGACGGAGCAAGTGCTGAAAGTTGAGAAAGAAGCGCCGATTACGTGGCTGAAGTTGCAGCGGCCGAAAGTGCTCAACAGCCTCAACGTCGCTTTGCTCAAGTCTATCTGCGCAGCTTGCGAGGAAATTGCGCAGGACAAGGAGACTCGGGTAGTAATCGTCACCGGCGCCGGTACCAAAGTATTTTGCGCAGGAGCCGATCTCACCGAACGCAAGGGAATGACCGAAGGTCAGGTAATCGACTATCTCAACCTGATTCAGAAAACGATGCTGGCAATTGAAAGTTTGCCCCAGCCGGTGATCGCCGCCATCAACGGATCGGCTTTCGGCGGAGGCACGGAGCTGGCTCTTGCTTGCGACCTGCGAGCCATGAGCGAAGAAGCCGTCATGCGTTTGACGGAAGTTCGGCTTGGTATCATCCCCGGTGCAGGCGGTACTCAGCGCCTTTCACGCTTGATCGGCAAATCGCGTGCCAAGGAGATCATTTTGACGGCTCGGGCGATTACAGCGCGCGAGGCGTTAGAGATTGGACTTGTGCACAAAATTGTCCCGGCCGGCAACGGCGCTGATGAGTACCATAGCGAAATGCTCAACCAGTGCAGGTTGTGGGCGAGGGAAATTGCCGCAGCCGCGCCGCTGTCACTGAAAGCAGCCAAGTGGGCGATCGATCAAGGTTATGACCGAGATCTCAACGCCGGGCTGGCATTGGAGACCAAGGCTTACATTCAACTGCTGAATACGAAAGACCGTCTCGAAGGTCTGGCGGCATTCGCGGAAAAGAGAGAACCGGTTTACACAGGCGAATAGCATGACACCATTATTGATGCGCAGAAGAGATCCCAAAGAATCGCAAAGAAAGACTCTTGAATCCACCGGCAGAATTCTCCTGCCTATGACCGGAGCAATTTTGTGCGGCGGCAAAAGTGTGCGCATGGGCCGGCCGAAGGCATTCTTGCCGTATGGCGGCAGAACGCTCATTGAGCATCGCTACCAGATGCTGAAGGAGATGTTCACGGAAGTCGTCCTGGTCGCCAATGACCCAGACGACTACTCGCATGTTACGTTGGACGTCGTTAAAGATATCATTCCCAACCGCGGACCCCTTGTCGGCATCCTTTCGGCGCTGCTCGTAGCCGAGAACGAACATGTGTTCGTCATTGCGTGCGATATGCCGTTGGTGGACAAGACTCTGATTCGCCGCATGGCCATGCAAGCACCGGCGTCCGACGTGCTGGTCGCGCACCATGAAGACGGTGTAGAACCATTGCTCGGCGTTTATTCCAAGCGCTGCGTCGAGCCGCTGGAAGCGGCGATTTTCGAGGGCAACCTGAAGGTGACGGATTTCCTCGGCGGCATCAGCGCTAAGTTGTTTCCAGTTGACGCCATCGGCGCGGGCGGCCGCCTGCCCCAACACTTCAATGTCAACACGCCGCAAGATTATTCAACGCTGTTGATGGACGGCTAAACCATGCCCGCAGTTGATGTCCGCGGATCAGCTGACAGCGGGCTTTGTGTGGGCAACGCCAGGCGTCGCCCGATTGGGACCGGCGGGCTTCAGCCCGCTGTCAGCTCGAACATTCCCTGGCTCGCGCCAATCATCGCGCTTATCGCCATTTGCTTCCTCTGCTACGCAAACACGATCAACTGCTATTTCTTCTGCGACGATTTCACGTTCTTGCATTACATGCACCAGGCGTGGCAAGGGAAACACAATGTGCTGGTCGAGGCGTTCACCACACCGATGTCGCACTTGCAGCCCTTCTTAAGCTGCTACCGCCCGCTGCCTTTCATAATCATGTACTTCCAATACTGGTGGGCCGATGCTAATCCGCTCTGGTATCACCTGACCAACGTTGTATTGCATTGTCTCAATGCAGTAATAGTTTTCTTCGTCGGAAAGCGGCTGCTTCCCGACGGACGCGGCGCATTTTTTGCGGCTGGTCTATTCGGCGCATACCCATTAATCGTGGAAGCTGTGAACGCGCCAGTAAATGTCGTGACGCTTTCATGCACCACACTTTCACTCCTGTCAGTGCTCGGTTGGATTATCTGGCGGCAAAACTCCAGGCGTGTTGCACTAGCGTCGAGCGTCGGCGCGATGGCATTGGCAATATTGTGCAAAGAACAAACCGCAGTTCTGCCCTTGCTCTTCACGATTGGAACTTTTCTCTGGCGCTTGCCCGAACGTTCGTCGCTCGAGCGCCAGTGGAGACCGCTCGCTGCCTATTGGTTGGTGCTTGCTGGCTATGTGACCGTTCGCCTTTCGGTGCTCGGTCCAATAGTCGGTGGATATCAGGGTCCGGTGGGAGACTGGCTGATTCGATCTTATGCCGATCGTTTACTGTGCAAATGGCCGCTCACCTGCCTATTCCCTCTCAACTCGCAACTAGCGTTGCCGTCCGCGCTGTTTACGTCCATCCTACTTGTCCTCTATGTGGTGGCAGCGGGGCTTGGTTTCGCCAAGCTGGCAAAACAGCGGCTCCAAATAAACCAGTCAGCCTTATTCCTGATTTGCTGGTTCGCTTTAACATTCGCCGTCGGAATCCCCGTGTGGAATCTCGAGGATACCCTCGCCGGGGCTCGCCAATTCTACCTGGCGTCCGTGCCGCTGCTTCTGTTGTTTGTGCTGGCAACTTTCAATCTCAAGCACAGGCGCATTTGGACTCTAGTGTGCGGAGCATTGTTAGCTTGTTTCGCAAGCATGTCCGTACTGAACAACTCGGCCTGGGTGCACGCCGGGAATGAAACGGTGGCATTCAAGCAGCAAGTTGAACAATCCGTCGCACGGCTCGGTTCGGGTCAGTATTTAGTTGTGCTGAATCCCCCTCACAGGTATGAGGGCGTCTACCTCTTCTCCTCGTCCGATATGGTGCGGGCAATGTTTCGCCTGCCTATGACCAGGCAAGACATTAACGAGCGCGTCGAGACTTTGTCGCCCTGGTACATCATCAATCATGATATGTTCAGCCTGTCGCGCCTTCGCCGACTGGCTGCCTCGCCGCAGCATGAGCTTGTCTACTGGGATTCTGATTTGCGCACGCTGCGTCCGTTTCACGCTCAATTTGGAAGCGGCTCTCTCAACGTCGAGCTGACTGCGACCAGCCGGCACATCGATCAAACAAATCAGTTGTCCATTGCCGAGTTCGCTTGCGATGCACGAACTTTAATTGACCAGTGCGATCTGATCGAAATCACGCTCAGTTGCCGCAGATTACCGGCGGTGCCCAAGGGAACGCTGCCCGCCCTGTCACTGTGGTGGCAAACTGGTCCGCAGCCGCCAGGCGCGATCCGCGCCGCCTACAATAACGACCGCTGCTTGTATTTGCCGGTGATCGACGACGGCGCGCCACATACCTATCGCTTCACCGTCTCGAACTCGATGCGCTGGATGCTTTCACCACGCAATGGGATTTTTCGCGTTTGCCTGCCGTCACCGAACTTCGCAAACGATTTGCAGAGCGTCCATTTATACGGCTGGAGACGCATGACACCGGCTGTCGAAGTGGTAGGAGCAAGACTGCCCAGTGAAACATTGGTTGGAACGCCGGCTTGTGGACGGGAAGATGCCGCGGCTCCAACGCTAGTAATCGGACACGACGGAGTGGTAATGAGCACGACGTCAACGATTCCGTTGAACATAGATGCTAGTTGCACCAAGGGTGCCTCAGGCATGGTTCTGGAAGTTTCGCGGCGTAATGGTTTGCTGGAAGCGGGAATTCCGGATGGTCCGCGCAGTTATCTATCGCCGTATTGCGCCAAGCGCGTTGTGCTGAAAAAACTAATTGCCCATACAACACTGACAGCCGATGAGCTTGGTGCACCGGGCACTTATGAGGTCGAGGCCGCTGCCGTTGACGTCGCTGGAAAGCCGGTGAGCTTTTTCTCGGATCCGGTCTTTATTAACCTGCAATCGCCGGGACAGCCCGCAACCAGCGAGCAGGGCATCTTCGAGTAGGGTCCATGCAGGCATCGCGCCTACAGCACTTGCACTTGCGTAGGATCCGAAGCAAAACCGCAGATGCGTCCGCCGGCGTCAACGGCAAACAGCCTGACCTGATAGACCGCCTTCTCAGGAAACTCCCGGGCGCTCAAGCGAAACGAGCCGGCAAGGTTGGCGATGCTGAATCGACGCATTGCATTGTTACACAGCGCACTGTCACGCAGGCGTCCGGAAAAATGTTCGAAGGCAGAACGCGGTCGCGAAATTTCAACCAGCACTTTTTTCGCGTTTTCAACTCTGGTGGCATCGAAAAGGAACGCACGCGGACTGGAGTTGATGACGACCGAACCGTCGTCAATCGCCGCTATCGTGGGGGAACATTCTAAGCGTGGCACCAACGTCGCGCCATCTTCCGCCACAATCGCGGCCAACTTGGGACCGGCCATTGGCAACAGCGGCAACTCGACCATCACCATATCGATCGATTGCGAGGATAGCCATGGCTTGCAGTCGCCAACTGAAATCCTGCACTGGTGCTGAGTGCGATCGCAGGCAATCACCGTCGTGCGCAGATTGGCGTCCTTATAACCGCTGTCGCAGCCGGCCTTCCAACGCAATTGCACCAGTGCGTTCAAAACCACACCATCGCCAAGCGCCGGCCAGCCGGCGTCTATCCTGATGAATTTTACCGAAGCCGGATTCAGCGGAGGATCAAACTTTGCCACGTATCGCCTGACCGTGTAGCCGTCTCTCTTGAAGTTTGTTCCAATCGCCGTTATCCCTGCTGGAAATATCTTCAATCCCTCAGCCGTGGAGTTAGCTTCGCGCAACAGCGAAGCCGCGGGGAACGGACGCAATGTACGACTGGCACAATCCCACAAACTGCATTCGTTGCTCTCATCCAGCGTCTCTCGTTTCAGCAAAGACACGTTCATAATGCCGCCGTCATGATGCAATTGGAGGTCCTCGACTCGTCCTGACAGATCACAGCTCATAAACGGCGGGCTCAGCATTGAGCGCAGCATCTCATCGCGATAGCACAGGTGCGCACCATGATAATGCGTCGGCACATTCAGTATTATCAATTTTTTCTCCGGCGGCAAATTACTCACCGCAGATTGGACTTGCGCTTGTAACGCGCGTGCCTGCGCACTGGCTTCGAGCCAGGCGCGATTGTTGATCTGATCGCTGCTGACAAAAATAACCACAAGCGCTGCGCAGAGAGCACAGCCTGCAAGCGTGAGCACACCGTTGAGCATCCGCCGATTAAAGATCGCGCGCAGTTCAAACGATGAGAGCGGAATCGCCCACAGCAATGCCAGAGCAAGCGAAGCCGGCATCAAGGGCAAGTACGCGAAACGGCCGCCCGCCAACGTCGGTTGAATGATTGCCAGCTTCCACGCCGGCAATACGCATACCGCCAACCAGGCAAGAGTGAAACCCAGGGATAGTCCAAATCGCCTTTCTCCCAGACGATAGAGACACGCGCACAAAAGCACAATGCAGCCCAAGGCGATCCATTGGCAGTGCAAGGCAATAAGCAACGGATGCGCGCCGAAAATAAAATCGTCGTTGACCGGATAGAACAGCTTCCAAAGATTTCCATTCGTCAACGGATAGTGCCAGGGAATCAAGTTATACGCATCGGCGATGGAACCGCGATAGCCACCAATCCATTCGCCGATTACCAGCCGACGCACCACGGCAAATCCAGCGAGTGCGACGAAAAATGGAACGCATTGCAGCAGTCGATACCGCGTGGATTGTGATTTGCTGTCTGCCGTAATTAGCACATAGGCAATCAGCAGGAACGGCAAGGTGACGCCTGTTTCCTTAGCGCAGAGGCAGGCGACAAATGCGGCGACCGAAAGGCTTTGACGCCCGTTCAAAAATAGCAACAGTGACACTAAGTAAAAAAGCGCGCACAGCAAATCGACTCTGCCGATAATCCATATTACGGACTCCGCGTTGAGCGGATTGGCTGCGAAAAGTGCAGACGCCATAAAGGCCACTGCGCGCGCGCGCTCATAGCCGAAATTAGCCAAAAGCTTCTCGCCAACGAAGAAGAGCATCACGCAGACCGCGCAATGAATAAGTAGATTTGTGGCATGAAATCCGGACGCGCAAGGCCCATAAATGGCGTAGTCGCAGATCAGGCTCAGCTCGCTCAAAGGTCGATAGAAAAGTTGAATGTCGCTGACTTGCCAGGGTGAAAACAGCTTCTCCGCGAGCAGTTGCGGATGTCCGTGGAATCCCTGAAAGAGATATGTGATCGGATAAAAATCATCCGCTAGAAAGTAACAGCCCAGGCTCGCCGCAAATGCGGCGATGCAAATGAGCACTAGAGTGGCACAAACAAAGAGCCTGGAATTGACCTGTAGGAATTGCACGATGCCTTACACCGACGGTGGCTCATGTATACTCTGAAGCATTTGTACCGAGCGGATCAAGAGCAAATGGATCGAAATACTGACAATCGGTGGATCTCGATGCTGGTCGCGGTAGCCGGGTGTTCCCTGCTGGCGCTCGGCATTGGCAACTTGAAAGTGCCCGTCGGTGCGCAGTATGGTCCACCGCCTCCTACGATTATTCCGCCGATATTTGCACCACCGGTGCAACCTATCGACACCACGCACACGCCTGCGGACATGAGAAACATTTCGGTCGGTCCGCCGGTTGTAGAGGTAATGACGACTACCGCCTTAATCGGCGTCGGCGAATGCGATGGTTTTCCAAGTGCTGATCACCTCGCTGGATCGCTTGATTTTTTGTTGGCAATTCCACAGGATGCCAATACCGAACTGAAGCGAACCTCGCCGTATGTTGTCGAGCTTTTAAACGGCAACATACTCGGCTCTGTGCGGCGACCTTCTAACACTGGTATCGTGCAGACGCCCGAAGGAGACGTCGCATACAGCGCCAACAGCGATGCCTTCGTCTCCGTGCAGAATCACACTTTGCGCGTACGCAATGTCGACGGCATGGGCCGCAACATTAAGATTCACCTCAAGCATGGTCCACTGGCCGGAAAGACATTATCGATCCAGCCTGGCTATGAGTTGGTGGCATCGGATCATAAGATGAGTCGTGCGGACTTGCGTCCCGCCGACGGTATTGCCCGGCGGTCATTCCAATTGTTTGCCGGCGGATTTGTCGCCGTGTCGCAATACCAGGTGGAAAGCGAACTGCAACACAGCGCACTTGTAAGTTCGCTTAAACAGAAGGAATCCACCGATCCCAAAGCACGCCGCATCTTGAACGACATGTCGAAGATGGCGGCCGTTCTCAACCAAATGAACGGCCCGCAAGGCTTCCAATAAGGGCAACGCTCGGCGCCGCCTCTACAGACAATTTGGCAGCTTGAATTTTCGCTACAGCAGGAACAGCGACGCCAACACCATCATGAGACCGACGGTGGCGACCGGATTGAAGACATGCACCGACGTTGCCATCAGCCACATGTCGGCAGCTGCCACTTGCAGAAACGGCAACAAACTGTGGCTGAATAGCCGATCGAATCGAATGCCGCCATAGCGCGTCAGACGCGGCATGCCCCAGACCGCTATGCCGAAATAAACCAGAGTAGTAAGCAATATCAACAGGTGGAACAAAGCCATAGGCGCCGGCACACGCCCGATTTGAAAGGCGAGAAGCGCCTGCAATACAAACAAGAACACCAGAAAACTTGGAAAACGCAGCGCCATGAACAGTCTCGCCGTGAAAGTATCTTGCAGGTTCGACGCGGCAAAGCTCAGCCGGGTTCCCAGCCACTCAGCCGTGTTGGGGCCACTCAATCGATCGGGTCGGCCAGGTCGAGAATCTCGACATTGCGCGATTTGCGCAGAGTCAGGACATTATTGACCTCGGTCAGCGCCGCCAGTTTTTCGTCATCGGAATAATTCATGCGATTTAGAAACTCGGCGAAAACGTCGGATTCCGATAGCAGAGTTTTGCGCATATCGCTCAACAGTGCCCATAAGGCTGAGTCGTCTGCGGCAACGATGAGATTGCCCGTTTTCTCCACCACGGCCGCGGAGCCCCAAGCTTTTTCTTCATCGCCGGAACGCCTGTGAGCAGCCTCCGTGGCGGCCGACATTACCAGATTGCGCACGAGCACGCAGTGGGCGATGCGCGCATCGCCGCGCAGCGCTTGCAGTAATGCATCGGGCGTTTGGGTAGCTGAGAATTCGCCAGTCAAGTAAGCAACAAAAAAGCCTCGCGCCGCTTCCTCGCTCTGTAAGAAAGGCGCCATTTGCTCCACGGTGAGCGCAGCGGGCTCGTGGTTACCGAGCATCTCATTTGCTTGCGCGATCGCGGTTCTAAAATCCATAGAGGTTCACTGTAGATCAGAAAGAGATTTTATGCAGATGGACTTGCCATCGCATATGGTGACCGAGTGCGGTTTTATTTCTTGCACAGTGATGCCGGCATATTTTTGACCGGGACCAAGAGTGAATGAGCTAGTGACGTTATTGCGATACGCAACGTCGGACGGCACGGCAAAAATCGCCTTTCCATCCATCACGCCGACGAGGCGAATTGCTTGCGGCAAGGGCACAGGCGGCATCTCACGGGCAATCGGCTGGGGCTCGGTATCCCCGGCAGCCGGATCAGGAGGCGGAGGCAGTGGCACAGCCAGTGCTGCATCATATGCACGTTGGCGCAAGTAAGCGCGATTATGTGCGGCTGATAGAGCCGAATAGTCGGACACGGGCCAGGCAGCCCGTACTTCCGGCGAGCACATAGGATCGCGCATCGGCTTTGCCACAACCGGATTAGCGGCACTAACTGTCTGAGCGTGCCCCTTTGGCTCAATGCCGGCGGGCCCGGTGCTGGTTGCAGTAGCGGTGCCGCTCGTATCGCGCCGTGGAGCCGTCTGCATATGCTGCACCCACCCGAATGTGGTGGCACCAAATAGCAATCCGGCCGCAGCGAGCATAAACACTCGCGTTCGATTCGTTTGACTCATGGTGACCCTCGCGTGGTGCGACGGGTCTATTTTATATTAGGAAGCGGCTTGAGGGAACGCTCTCCATCTTCTTCCACCGTCACACCATCAGGAGTGATGCCGACCACTTTTAGTGAATCGAACTGCTCCCCGACGGCCAATGTGATGTATGCAGGCCATTTATTTTTGGTGCGCAGATCTCTGGGGAAAGTGATGATGGCATGGTCATCCAGAATGGAAACAACCTGAAGTTTATCGCTGATCATCGGGCGCGAAGGCGGAGGCGGCAAAATATCTATCGGGATATCGCCGGGGCCGCCACCATCACCACCGGGCGGCGGGGGTGGAACCAGCTTTTCGGCAATCTTGCCTTTGACACCGATGCCACCATTGTTCACCTGCTCGCCGGCTGCGGCGGCAGCAGTTTCATCCCCGGCGCCAGGCGGCGGCGGAACATCGCCAGGGCCGGCTGCATCGCCGTGAGCTTTCTTGGATCTTGGGAACGGGAAAAGCCCGCTCAAAATTTGCATTGGATCGTTGCGCCCGGCTTCCTTGCGCGCCTTGCCGGATGCTTCAGCTTCCGTCGTGGCGACCACACCTGAGCCCGCAGGCACAGAAGCGGCGGCAGCAACAGGCTCAGCAACGGCGGCCGGAGCGGCCACTGGGGGTAGGACAGCAATAGCGGTTGGCTTGGCCCCAGCACGCACGTTAAGGGCGTTAACCGGCGGCGCCGTGTGGGGCATGGGCTTAAAGCTTGTGTCCATGCCGGAGTGCGGATTAGCTACAACAACCGGCGGGACTGCAGGTTTGATAGCTACTGCAGGCATCGGTTTGACCGGCGGTGCCGGTACAGGTTTTACCGCTACTGCAGGTATGGGCTTGGCAGCGGAACCCGGGGGCACAACATTGGCAACCGGCCTCACCACAGGCGGCATCTTATCCAACTCGCTCTTAATGGCCGTGGGCGCCGGATTTGCCTGAGGACGCACGGCCACTACCGGCGGCTTGGCACCATTAGTGGTGGCGGCATCACCTGTGGTATCGGACTTGGGAGGCTGCGCGTCCGGCTTGCGAGTGGCTATGATCCGATGCGGCGCGCTGTTTTCCGCGACGTCGGCTTCTTGCTGTTTCTCGTTGTTGTACGCCATCCAGGCGTAGACACCGCCGGCAAGGAGCAATCCGGCAAACGCCAGCATAGCTAGTCTTATCTTCTGTTGGTCGTTCATAAAAGAATCTGCCTCAGTCTAAGGTAAATAGTAGCTGGTAATCATCATGGTAACGTTCAAAGCGTCCGGATCGCCTGGTGGATCAGCCTCGTTGATGTCGGAATCATCGGGCAACGTTTTTGATTGCCAGGGGTTGGCCGCCAGAGCGGCGGTTCCTTTCGCTCCCCTCGGCAAGCTGACATGCAGGTCGCTTATGGCCAGCACGTGCTGGTAGGTCTCGAGTTTGTGAGTGAAGGTCATCAGGTTGCTATAGCTACCCAGCAGCTTAACCTGCAATATGTTTTTCGCCAGTCCTGCATCCGGCGGTGCCTTAGCAGCGGCCGCGCCCTTGCTGCCGGCTCCGGCTATGGCTGCGGCGGCGGCGCTTGCCGGCGCGGCAGCAGCCTTCACCTTATTGGCGAGCGCCTCTTTGTTTTTGGCCATCGTACTGCCGAGAGTGGTTGGCTCGGCATCATCTGCAATTCCGGCCTTCTTCAGCACTTCTTTGTTGGGAGCCGTGATCGAAATCAGGTCGAGCCCGGAGTCAAGCGCCATTTTTTCGAGGTCGATATTGAGAATGTCGAGGCCGGGATCTTTGGGCACTGAGCCACGCAAGGACTCGATGGCAGCCTCGAGCTCGGTTTTCTCTTTCATGATTTTGCCGCGGTCGGCAAGCTTGGCGGTGAGTTCTTCACTGTCGTGCTTGCGCGTATCCACGTTTTGCGCCTTTTCGGTGTAATCCTGAAAAGCCGGCTGCAGAAGCGAAAATCCAACTGCGGCCGCTATCCCGAATGGGGCGACTGCGCAGACAATTTTCATTTTGAAATCCATAACGGCGCTCCTTTTGCCTTACTTGGTCGAGCCGGTCGTCTGGGCGACTGGCGCAGTAGGTTGATCATTATTGCTGCCCGGCTGCGCAGCGTTATCCGATGTCAGCGGCTTGGGCGGACTATTGATTGTGCCTTGGTCGATGGTCAGTTTCGATGCCTCAGGCACTATATTGGCCCGAATTTCGAATCCCACGACTTGCGGCTTGTTTTTGACACGGTGCGGATCGACCACGCTCACCGTATTGACTAAATTGGTTCCTTGAAGGTTGATGGCGTAATGCGACGCGCGCGCAAAATCGAGCGCGATGCCTTTCGCTTCAAATCGGTTTTGAGACAGCGAGAACGAATTCAGCATCACGCCCTGTGGAATCGTTTCACGCGTCAAATTCATCAACGCCGCCACCGGCTGCCCGTGCTTGACAATGCGCTCGAGAACTTCTTTCTTATAACGCAGTCCGGCAAGCTCGCCTTGTGACTTGGTCATTTGATCAAGCTGCTTCTGTTGTTCTTGTACTTTTTGATCCAGCTCGTCGAGTTCAGCTTGCTTTTGCCCGGCGAAATACTGGCAGGCACCCCATGCACAGGTAACGATCAACGCGATACCGATACCAGCGGCAACTGTGGGAACAAACCAGGGAGTTTCCGCTTCCTCTTCGCCTTCCTCCTCTCCATCGCCGTCTTCGCCGCCACCAAGTGTGGTGCGTCCTTGTTTGTTGAGGTCGATTTCCACCGTTTTGGTGGCAGTGCTAGCCGGATCGATTACCAGTCCGACCAGCATCGCTTCGGTGGCGCGCCTGTCGTCGGTAATCGCCGCTTTGTCATATATAAGGTTGGCGAACGGATCAGCCACCTGCGAAGGAATGTTCAACCGGTTGGACACAAACTCATCAATACCGGGCACCATCGATCCTGGTCCGGTGATCAGAACTTGGTCTACCTGAATGATGCCGACCTGCGACATGTAGAATTCCAACGACCGTCCGACTTCGGCAATCAAGTCACCAAATACGGAGCGCGCTACTTGCGCTGCTTGTCCGAGCTTGGGATCGGATGTCGGCACCGAGCCGAGGTTCATCTTCGGCAGAAGCGAAATTGCTTCATCCATCGGCACGTCGATACTACGTGATATCGCTTCACCGAGGGTCTCCACACCAAGCAACACCGAGCGGCTAAAGAGCGGCATGCCTTTCTTAGTTAGTGTGATATCGGTGGCATCGTTGCGGATGTTCACCGCCATGGCCAATTCGCCGTCGTCTTTGAGCAAGCCGGCCGAAGCCAGCGATCTGATTACGGCCAGAGACGAAATATCCAAATGGCCGAGCTTGACGCCGGCGGCTTCCGCCATGCGCCAGTAGCTGTCGACGACGATACGCTGAATGGCGGCCAGCAATACATCGACGCGTCTGACACCATCGGGATCGGTGCGCTCTGTGGCGGGCAACAAGCAATAATCGATGTTGGCCTCTTCCAATGGGAAAGGCAAGTTATTGATCGCTTCTTGTTTGACGACGTCTGATAGCTCATCTGGTGGCATGCCGGTGGGCACAGGCATCAAGCGAATAACCACAGACTGTCCCGGAATGCCGATATTGACAACAGGGGCGCCCTTCTTGCTGACGATTCCTGCCGACTCGAGTAATTCTCTGACGGAGTTGCCCACCGCTTCGGGATCAGCAAGCAAACCTTCGCGCACTATGTCTGGTGGCGTCGGTACGCTGTGAAACCTGCTCACCTGTATGTCCGTCTTCGTCTTTGCGATCTCGATTACGGAGATGGTGCTGCTGTTGATGTCTAAGCCGAGGAGAGGTCCCGACTTTTTACCAAATCCAAACACGATGTCCACCTTCTAAAAAATGGGCCAGGCGCGCCCCGCCCCTACAGGAGACATTATGCCCCAATTAATGTGGCATGGGTGCAATGGCAGACAGATAAACCCAATTCGGCAGCAAAAAAATTGCTATAAACCCACCGGCCGCCAGCGCCGGACCAAACGGATAAGGCTTGGACACTCTGGTGCCGATTGATACCACTCCGATCAAAAGTCCGCTGACGGCGCCTACAAGCGCCATCCCAAGCGGCATTGACAGTCCACCGGTGGAGGAGATGTCGCGAGTCATGAACCAGGCGAAGCAACCAAGTACGGTGGCACCGACTGCGGCGCAAATGGCGGCGCGCTTGGCGCATATGTGAAGAAGATTTGCTTTCCGCATTTCGTCGATAAGCAGGAAAAGCCCCATGGCCGTGCCGATTATGAAGCCGAAAACCAGCGAAATGACCAGCAACTGCCAGCCCAAAAAAGCGGACATTACCGCCGAGAGGACAGCGTCGCCTCCACCCATCACTTCCACCGGCTCTTCTTGCTCGGAATTTTCGATGGTGGCTAAATCCAACCGCCAACGCAGCGATCGCGAGAGGCGCCTTCGAGTTCGCGGAGGAAATCTGCGACGCAAGCGGCGAGGTCGCGCTTCCGGCGTACCCCCATGCGACATCAGATAAACCTTCAGACCATAAAATGCAATGAAATCGAACAAAATGTAGCTGGCGCCAATTCCAGCCATGGCGCCCAGCAAATCGTGCCTGACGAACGCACTGAATAAGATGCCCACGATCATCGCCGGATAGGTTATGTCGTGCGGAATGAGCTTTTCGCGAAAGTCGGTGACACTAACGGCGATGAGCACACAGGCAAAGAAAATCGCCCCTGCGGCGAGCAGCAGAAGGTCTTGCTGGTTCCAACTATTGGCGAAGCCTGGCAGAAAGCGCCAACCCGACAAAAGCTGCTGCGCAGGATTGATAATCCAGCCAACCACAATACTTCGCTCGGCTTCCGTGTCCACATGCCAATTCAGCGCCGCGGCAGGCATGTTTCCGTCGAGAAAGGAGGCAAGAATCTGATTCCACCAAACGGTGTTGAAAGGCGAATGTTGAAGATCGAAAAAGACTTTCTCGATGGCCAGGAAAGTGAATCCGGTGAAGGCTTCGACAACGGGATATTGCCAGTGAATCGGCCCGCTGCAGTACCGGCACTTGCCACGCAGAAGCAGCCAGGATAACACCGGAATGTTATCGAAAATGCCGAGCGGATGCTTGCACCGCGGGCAGTGCGAGGCCGGAAAAATGATCGATTGCTCCGCCAGCGATCGCAGTGCCAGCACGTTCAGAAAACTGCCTACGCACATGCCAATCACGAATGAGAGCAGATCGAGCGTGAGCCCTTGCAGTTGTGGTGGAAAAGGAGAGGTCAATTGAATTCTCTGCGTTCGATGATTAAAGTGCCCAGGCTAAGCAGCAATACAACATAACCTAACACGTATGTGGTCAAAAGCAGAAGTGTTTCCACACCAAAATGGCCCACAACGGCCCCCGGACTCCAGGCGCCCGCGGCAGGCGGTGTGATTAATTCAAAACGCAACTCCGTGAGTTTGCCCAAGTCGGGCAGCGCATAGTAAATCACCGCAAATAGCACCTTAACTGCCCCGCTCTCGGACATAGAACCCAGCGACATCAACGATTGCCCGAGATGACCGCATATCCACAAGCCGATGGTAAAGATGACGCTCATCAAAGGCGTGGCGAATGTCGAGAAAAATGTGGCAAGCGCAATCACGAGCAGAAGTTCCAGATAAACGGATCCCACCGCAGCCAGCAAATTGGACATGGAGCTTGCCGGCGCGCCGTTGGCCAAGGTCAGCACCATCAGGAATCCGCCCATCAGCGCCGTAATTATCAAGATACAAAGCGAGAGTCCCAAAAACTTGCCAAGAATAAACTGCCAACGCCTGATCGGCTTGGTGAAAATTAAATAGATCGTCCGTTTGTCCAACTCTTTGAAGACGAGGTTGGTGCCGACAAAAATAGCGATGACACCACCAATGGTGGAGATTGTAAATAGCCCGATATCTTCCAGAACACGCACGCTCTGTCCAACCGAGAGCGTGCCCAATACTATTCCGGCAAAGGTGAGGATGACGGCGAAGATCAAGAATGCATAGAGCACCCGGTCACGAACCGTTTCTCTGAATGTATTCAGGGCGATAGCAATGACGGAGTTCATATCGATCACACTTTCGCCGGAGTGGCTGCGGCGGCTGTTGCCTGCTGCTCGTTGTACTCTTGCTCGGCGCGGGCAACCGCGTCCATGAAGTATTCTTCCAGATCACGGTAATTGCCGCTGGTGGCAATGTCCTGCACGCGCGCTTCGGCAGCGCACCGTCCGCGGTGCAAAATCATTATGCGATCGCATAGCTCGTTGACATCCGGAAGCAGATGCGAGTTCAAAAATATCGTCTTGCCTTGCTGTTTAAGCCCTTTGATGATGTTGCGGATGTCGCGCCTGCCGATTGGATCCAATCCGGTGTTCGGCTCGTCAAGAAATAGGACATCTGGATCGTTCATCAACGCCTGGGCGATGCCCAGCCGTTGCAGCATGCCTTTGGAAAATTTGCGAATCGGCTTGCTGCCTGCATCAGACAGGGAGACCATTTTCAACAACTCGTTAGCCCGTTCTTTGCGTTGAGCGGCGCTCAAATTAAATAGTCGCCCGAAGAAGTCGAGAAACTCGTGGGCGGTCAGGTAGGAATAGAAATAAGGATTCTCGGGCAAGAAGCCGACTTTATCCAAAGCGCGCGGGTCGCCCGCCGGATGGCCGAGCACGCAGACTGTTCCCTCGGTCGGCTTGAGCAAGCCAAGCAAAAGCTTCTGAGTGGTCGTTTTTCCGGCACCGTTGGGCCCAAGCAGCCCGAAGGCCTCACCGCGGGCTATGGAAAAACTGACGCCTTGCAGCGCCCGGGACGGTCTTCGCAAGAAATGACTGTAGTGAATTTTGACGAGGTTCTCAGTAACAATGACCTGGTCAGTCATACTTGGTTTTCGAAATCCCCTGATTCTTCTTGGTCTGGGTGATTATCTTATACAACTCCGCGGTGGCAGCGCGCAGACGGCGCGATACCTGCATCTGCGAGATGCCGAGGCGCCGAGCCACTTCGGTTTGGCTCAAATCCTCGTAGAACGTCAGCTGCACGACCTCGCGCAGTCCATCACGCAGTTGCTTGATGGCTTCGGCGAGCATGAATCGATCTTCCTTGGCGGTCTGGTTGGTTTGATAACGACCATCAATCAATGTATCGATAAGGGATTGTTCACTGCCGGCATCGTTGGATAACGCCTGATCCAGCGAAATTAACGTGCGGCGACGATCAACTTCGTAAGCTTCGTTTACGCGACTTACCGGAATCTGCAACTCGTGGGCGATTTCGACATCGCTAGGCTCGCGTCCCAGCCTGGCAGTCAGGTTTTGGACCAACCTGTTGATGCGGAAGGAAAGCTCTTGAAGCTCGCGCGGGGCGCGGATCATGGCTGTCTTATCACGCAGATAGTGTCGGATTTCGCCTGTGATCAGGTGGGTGGCGTAAGTCTGAAACTTGGCGCCGGCGTCAGGTTTGAACTGGTCGACCGCTTTGATCAGACCGATCGAGCCGACCTGGATCAGATCCTCGACAGGGTCTGTGGAACGGCGGGCAAGACCATAGGCGATACGTTTGACCAAAGGCAAAGATGCCTGAATGATCGCGTCACGCAGCGACGGATCGCGCGTCTGGGCGTACTGTAAAAGCCAGCGGTGGATTTGGTCTTGCGCTTTGTCCACTGCTGCCTTCGAGCCGCTGGCTGGTTTCATCGATGAAGCTGGCTTCGCTTGCAACCCTGTCAACTCTAGTTCTCTCAGGTAAATGTAATCTATTGTAGAACCTGGCGAGTGTTTTCACAAACCACGAGACTGCACTGCCGTGCACAAGCTCGTTCGCCATGTCATATAACAGGATAACCCGAAACTCGGCCTTTGGAACTATTTAATCTGATTGATGATTGAAAAGATTGGTAGATACATGCCAACAACCACCGATCCGACGATGCCGCCGATAAAAACGACCATGATTGGTTCAAGGACGGAAGTCAAAGCGTCGACGCTATTTTCGACTTCATCATCGTAAAAGTCGGCGATTTTCGACAACATGTCATCCAACTTACCGGTTTCTTCACCAACGGCAACCATTTGGACCACCATGGGCGGGAAAAGAGGCTCTTTGCTCAGGGGCTTGGAAATCGAGCCGCCCTCGCGGACTTCTCTTTGTACGCTTTCGACTGCCTTGGAAAGTACGGCGTTGCCGGCTGTTTCCTTAACCACATCCAGCGCTGTCAACATGGGAACGCCGGAACGAACCAGCACGCCGAAGGTTCGGGTGAAACGAGCCACTGCGACCTTCTGGATGACATCGCCTACAACCGGCAGTTTGAGCATCATGCCGTCAATGGCGTAACGTCCGGGCTCGGTCTTGTAATACTGCTTGGTGGCGTAAAAAGCGCCGCCGAGCACGGCGACGACGACCAACATCCAGACCGAACGCATGATAGTCGAAAGATTAATCAACATCTGGGTGAAAGCAGGCAGCTCGCTGCCCATGCCGTCGAACATGGATTTGAATACGGGGATGATGAAGGTGAGCATCACCCAGAACACGATAACGGCTACAGCGAGTGCCACGGTCGGATACGCCATTGCGGACTTAACCTTGTCATTTAATTTTTGGCGCTGTTCGGCGAACTCAGCGACCTTTTTCATGACTTCGTCCAAAATACCGCCTGTTTCCCCGGCTTTAACCATGGAAACGAACAGGCGGTCGAAGGTGTCTGGGTGCCTGCTGAAGGCGTCGGAAAGCGCAGCGCCGTTCTCCACCTGCGCTTTTACATCCGAAAGCACTTCTTTGAGTTTCTTGTTTTCGCACTGCTCGGAAATGATTGTGAGCGTGCGGATCATGGCGACGCCTGATCCGATCATTGAGGCGAACTGTCTCGAGAAAATGACCATGTCCTTGAGTTTGACTTTCTCGAAACGCGAGAAGAACTCCTCAATCGGGTCATCCCGTTTGATCTTTTTGGCGGCATCGGCCGCGGTTCCTTTAGATTTGCCTTTGCCCTTACCCTTGGCGGAGGCTGCGGACTTGGTTTTTGCTTTGCCAGTTGCCGAACTCATCGCGAAAAGACTCCCAAATAGTACGCGGCCATCTCAGTGGTCTAATCAGCTTATACCTCTTGCGCGCGACGAGATAACAGTCGGCGCAATATATGCAGGCGATATAAGTGTCGGCAACCCGCTTAGTGGGCCGCTTTCCCGGCTGAGGCGGCGAGCATCTGCTGCGCTTGCGGACCGACCAGTCGCAGGAAATCGTCTGAGCGACTCGTCTTGAGCATAGCGTCGTTGATGTCGATCAAACCTTCCTTCACCAATCCCGCCAACGCCGTTTCCAGAGTCTGCATGCCTACCTGACCGCCCATCTGGATGGACGAATAGATCTGCGCCGTTTTGGCTTCGCGAATAAGGTTGGAAATAGCGGGCGTGTTGATCATAATCTCCATCGCCAGAATCCGACCTTTGGTCATCGTCGAAGCGCCGGCTGCCTGCACTTTACGCGGCAAAAGCGTCTGCGACATAACCGCCTGCAAGCTGTTGGAGAGCATGACGCGCACTTGTTGCTGCTGCGCGGTTGGAAACACGTCGATGATACGGTCGATGGTTTGGGCAGCGGAGCTTGTGTGCAATGTACCGAAGACCAAGTGACCTGTTTCGGCTGCAGTCAGTGCCAACTGAATCGTTTCCAGGTCGCGCATTTCACCGACGAGGATGATATCCGGGTCTTCGCGAAGAGCGGCGCGCAGCGCATTGGCAAAACTCTTGGTGTCTTGTCCCAGCTCGCGTTGGCTGACCACTGAGGTTTTGTGCTTATGCAAAAATTCGATCGGGTCTTCGATTGTGAGAATGTGCTCGGCGCGGTGCTCGTTGATGAAGTTGATCATCGACGCCAGTGTGGACGATTTGCCGGAGCCTGTTGGTCCTGTGACCAGCACCATGCCTCTGGGCTTATGCACGAGGTCTCTGCCGACGACTGCCGGCAGCCCGAGATCATCCATATTAGGGATATTGAATGCAATGGTACGCAAAGCGGCGGCATAGCTGCCGCGATCCTTATATGCGTTGACGCGGAAGCGTCCCAAGCCGGAAACGCCATACGAGCAGTCGAGTTCGAATGTTTGTTCCAACTGCTTTCTTTGATCGCCGGTCAACATAGAAAATATGAGACGCTGCGTGTCGTCTTTGGTAAGCGGCTCGAATTCGGTTTTGATCAGCTTACCGTGCACGCGCACGATGGGCGTCAAACCTACTTTAAGGTGCAAGTCGGAAGCACCCTTGTCCACGACAAGTTGCAGAATCTCTTGAATCTCTAATGGCATTTACTTCCCCCTAGTTGCTAGCCACAGATGCTTTTGCCACTGGATTGCCGCCGTTATTATTCTGATTGCGCTCAGATTGACAATACGGACAGCGTTGCCAGTTGCCGTAAACTTCAGCGTCGCAGGCGCCGCAATGCGAATCAAGTTTCGCATCATCGCGCGACAAGCCGCATTTGGCGCAGGAAGCCCAATGTTCTTCCTGCAAGGTTCCGCAACGCACGCAAGAGACCTTGAGCTCGTGTTGGCAGAACGGACATTTGATAAAGTCTTCACCGATCGGATTGCGGCATTTCGGACACAATGTGTCACCACCGCCGGTATCAGACAGGGTAACGCGAATAACTTCGTCTGAAGTCGTCTGTCCCTTTCCGACGAGCCGCAAGCTATAGTCTTTAAGCGGAACCATACCGGATGCTTTGGCGGCAAACCGAATCATGGCTGTCGATTGTCCTCTGGCGATGCAATCGCGAATGTCATCATTGAGCCGCATCACTTCGTAGCAGCCAATCCGACCTTTGTAGCCGGTGCCGTTGCAGGTTTCGCAGCCTTTGCCCTTCGAGAAAATCGGCCAATTCTTGTTGTTAACGCGCAATTTGTACTTTTCAATATCAGCCTGAGCCACATTTTCCTGATGTTGGTCCATAATGCCGAGGAATTGGAGCAAGGTCTTGTCCGGCAGATAATCTTCCTTGCAATCGCCGCAAACACGGCGCAAAAGTCGCTGAGCGATGATGCCTATAGTGGCGGCGGCAATCAAGAAGGGGTCTACTTCCATTTCAATAAGACGTGACACCGCGCCTGGTGCATCGTTGGTGTGAAGCGTAGTGAACACCAAGTGACCTGTCAGCGCGGCTTCCACGGCGATTTTGGCTGTTTCTTTGTCCCGCGTTTCCCCGATGAGCATGATGTCCGGGTCTTGACGCAAGAAGGCTCTGAGAATCCGGGCGAAGTCGACGCCCTTTTCGCGAATCACCTGCACCTGGGTGATGCCGGCCATGTCGTATTCAATTGGGTCCTCGGCGGTGACAATGTTGACGTCGGGGGTATTGCGTTCGGCAAGCGAAGAATAGAGTGTCGTTGTTTTTCCGGAGCCTGTAGGCCCGGTCACAAACAAGATCCCGTAAGGCTTGCGAATCATCTCCATCATCGTTTCGAGGATTTCTTCCTCGCTCACGAGCTTGCCCAAGCCGATCTGGGTGTTCGATTTATCGAGAATACGCATAACGGTCTTCTCGCCGAACTTGGCAGGCACCGTTGAAACCCGGAAGTCGATGTCTCGTCCTTGCAGTCTGACTCGAATACGTCCGTCTTGCGGCAAGCGGCGCTCGGCGATGTCGAGGTCGGCCATAATTTTGAAACGTGAAACAAGCGCGGCCAGAATTTGCTTCGGCAATTTGCGATCGAGCTGCAAGCAACCGTCCTTGCGATAACGCACGAACACTTCTTTTTCCTGGGGCTCGACGTGAATATCGGAAATCTTGTTCTTAATAGCTTTGGCAAGAATCTGGTTGGCGAGCAAGACGATAGGCGCGTCTGCTGCTTGTTTTTCCAGGTCGGTGCCGGCGCCGTCATCGTCCATGTCCTTGAGCAAGTCCATGCTGCTCAAGTCGATGTCGTTGTTCAGGTAATTGCTTTCGTCTTCTTCCTCGCCTGTGCCGCGCTCGTCTTCGAGGTGCTTGGTGTAAATCGTTTCCATGAACGATTGGAAGTCGTCCTCGGTGCAAACCACCGGCTTGATGACGGTGCCCTTCAGGCGCACTTTGATGTCATCGAGCGCCATCAGGTTGTTGGGGTTGACCATTGCCACCGTGAGGCGGTTGCCGTCGCGGGTAACCGGGACGATCTGGTGCTGGCGCATCAGCGCTTCAGGAAGAAGAGACAAGCATTCGCCGCCTGTCTCTACTTTGGTGAGAGAAATATAGTTAACGCCGTACTGCAACTCAAGGGCGTTTTTGACGTGGTTTTCCGTAGCGAGACCGAGTTTGGAGAGAATCAGGCTCACCGGTTCGCCCGTCTTCTGCTTCTCGACTTGGACTTGCTCCCATTCCTCGGGCGTGATCAGCCCGTTTTCCATGAGAAGCTCGCCAATTTCCTTCTTAACAAGAGCCATGTTTGTTTCCTGCGCTATCCATCGGTGAGCCGACGGTACTCGATTATCTGCTCGCTAATACTTTTGTGCCCGGCCAACAATTTGAAAACTCCGGGTCGAAGGGTCAAGCCTGGCGGCAAGGTATGCCGTCCCTACGGTGGTTTTCGCATCCTCTTATGTTCCCGCGCCCATGAGGGATTAAACCCCTTTACAGGCGTGCGCATCCCTGAATCCCTACGGTGAGGGACAGATCTTTTGTGCCTCAAATCGACTACAGACAAACAGGTTTAATCCGGGGGGTTCGGGCTGGCATAATATGGCGGTGCACAAACGTGACCTGGCTTGCTTTCTGCTCGTGCTGTGTGCAGCACTTGCCTGGCGTCTCACCGGGCTGACTTTCGACAGCCTCTGGCTCGATGAAGGCTACCAGAGCGTTGTTGACGCTTATGGTCAGGCGTTGCCGGATTTTTCGCAAGTGCCCGACCGTCCATTCGTTTATCGTCCGCAGATGCCGGCGGTGCCGCAAGACATGCTTTCCAACTTCCGGAAGGTAGATCAGCTGACGCCGCCTCTTTATCAGCTATTGCTCAATCGCTGGATAACGGCTTTCGGCTCATCGGATATAGCCTTACGCTTGCTTACGGTACTGATCTCCGTATGCTCGGTGGGCGCCGTCTTTATTTGCGGGCGCCTGTTGTTCGGCTTGCCATGCGCCTTTCTCGCGGGGATGGTTCAAGCATTTTCGCCGTTTGATGTTTACTACGGGCAAGAAGTGCGGATGTATGCGCTCGAAGAGCTTGCTGCGACGGTGTCTTGCGCAAGCCTTCTGTTGTTTCTGTTTCGCCCCCTGTCCAGGTCGCAACGAATTTTTGCCATCGTCTTGCATGGTATCGCCGTCTGGGCTTTGATAAACAGTCATTACACAGGATTGTTTGTATTGGCATTCGAGATTGCGCTGGGCTTGCTGGTGGCATGCGGGCGGCGTTCGCCGGCAACTGCGCTATCGCTTCTCGCCGGTTGGCTTTTGGCGTTGACTCTCTGGTTGCCTTGGTTGAGGATGTTTCTGCAGGCGGCTGCCATGCGGACGGCGTCGTTTTACGTTGCGCGGCAGCCCTCTTTCTGGTGGCCGTTCGCCGCATTATTTTTGCGAATTCCGGCTAATTGGCTGGTGTTTTTGTCCGGCAAGCAGGTAGTGGGGCCGGCTTTGCCGTTGTTTGCCAGCTCGGCGGTGATTCTTTTTTGGCCGATTGTTTGTCCAATCGTTCGGTGGCTTAAAGAGCGGGCTGCCGCCCGCCGCTACGGGGCTGCCGCCCGCCGCTACGGAGCTGCCGTCCCCGGTAATTCGATGTTCGCGAGCGACGGGCGACGCACGGCGTCGCCTCTACAATCACCGCGGCGAGAGCGGATCGTGTTGGCTTGCGTGTGGGGTTGGGCTATAGTGCCCGCGGTTCTTCTTTGGGCGATTGATGTCGTCGAGAATCATCGGGTGATCGAAATTTCCCGGTACACGATAGCGACCGCGCCGGCGATCTATTTATTGGCTGGTTTTGGATTGGCAGCTTTAACACGACGTCCAAAATTTTTGGTGCCATTACTT
>Ga0134128_10001335_pt1 | contig 31860 bp, 16 predicted proteins | sample KB31754_FD_96462 | JGI IMG/M metagenome (GOLD analysis project Ga0134128, IMG submission 96462) | Terrestrial soil microbial communities with excess Nitrogen fertilizer from Kellogg Biological Station, Michigan, USA - KB3-175-4 | ecosystem: Environmental > Terrestrial > Soil > Unclassified ... | reverse complement strand
TGATCGAAACCGACATAACCCGGTGGTGCTCCAATCAACCTCGACACGGTGTGACTCTCGGCGTATTCGCTCATATCAAAGCGAATAAACTCTACGCCCAAGATCACAGCGATCTGTTTAGCCAACTCAGTCTTGCCCACACCGGTAGGACCGGAAAAGAGGAAACATCCGACCGGTTTTTCTGGTTGGCCCAGGCCCGAGCGAGACAACTTGATGGCGCGAACAACCTGCTCGATCGCATGGTCCTGTCCAAAAATCACGCCCTGTAGTTTGCTTTGCAGTTCTCCGAGCCGGACTTTTTCTGAGCTCACCACTGTCTTAGGCGGGACTTTAGCCATTCGCGCAACTACAGTTTCGATGTCTCGTGTGTCGACGACTTTCTTCTCGGAAGTTGAGTTCAACTTCAACGCCGCGCCCGCTTCATCAAGTACGTCTATCGCCTTATCCGGTAAGAATCGATCGTGCATGTACTTCGCAGACATCTCAGCAGCGACTCGTATCGCATCCGGGCTGTACTCCACGCCGTGATACTCCTCGTAATAGCTCTTCAGTCCGTTAAGTATTCCCACCGTCTCTTCCACAGACGTTTCTGAGACTTCGATCTTTTGAAACCGGCGAGCGAGGGCGCGATCCCTTTCGAATGATGCTTTGTACTCGCTGTAAGTCGTAGATCCGATGCAACGCAATTCACCAGAAGCCAGCGCGGGCTTGAGAATGTTTGACGCATCCATCGAGCCACCGTTAACGGCCCCGGCGCCGACTATCGTGTGGATCTCGTCAATGAAGAGAATTGAGCCAGGGATCTTTTTGAGCGCACTGATCACGCCCTTGAACCGCTGTTCGAACTCACCTCGGTATTTCGTGCCGGCGAGAACAGCGCCCATATCCAACGCATACAAAGTCGCAGAGCGCAGTACCTCCGGAACTTCACCCAAATGAATCTTCAGGGCAAGACCTTCAGCAATAGCCGTTTTGCCAACGCCTGGCTCGCCCACGTAAACCGGATTGTTTTTACGACGGCGGCACAATGTCTGAATCGTTCGTTGCAACTCTTCGTTGCGGCCGATGAGTGGATCGATTTGTCCGGCGGCGGCGCGCTCGTTCAGGTTAACTGTAAAAGCCTTTAACGGATCTCTGGATGGCCGAGATTCTTCTTCGCCTTCATCAGCGTTGATATCACCAGTTGCTTCCGTCTCACCTACGGCAGAAATTCCGTGCGAGATGTAGTTGAGTACGGCGAGACGTGTGATTCCCTGGTTATTCAAAAGATACACAGCGTGAGAATGCTGTGCGTGGAATAGCGCCGCCAGAACACCACCACCGTTCACTTCCTTTTGTTCGCTCGCTTGCGCCTGGAGCAACGCGTACTGCAAAACCTGTTGGAATGCAATTGTCTGTTCCGGCAACGTGCTCGGATCCGGATTGACCATTTCATCGTGTGCAGCAAAGAACGCCTCGATATCCTTCTTCAAAGTATTGAGGTTTCCGCCGCAGGAATAGATTACGTCGCGCGCAGTCGGATCGACGAGCAACGCCAGGAGGAGATGTTCCAACGTTACGTACTCGTGTTGTCGAGTGGTCGCCTCCGCAATTGCCAGGCTTAAAGTGTTTTCAAGTTCCTTTGTGATCATCGTCCTCTTCCATCGTGCACAAGAGCGGGAACTCATTAGCTTGAGCCAGGCTTGTGACTTTGTCTACCTTCATCTCGGCGACTTCATAAGTAAAGACGCCGGCCAGACCGATACCTTTCCTGTGTACGTCGAGCATGAGTCGAATGGCATCGTTCTCGCCGTGATTAAATATAGTTTGCAGGATGAAGACGACAAACTCCATCGGGGTGAAATCGTCGTTATGCAAAAGGACCTTGTAGAGCGGTGGTCGCTCCAGCTTTGTCTTACTCTCGGTCTTTTCGACGACGGCGCCGCCGCGTTCAAACTCATCCATCGGCATACTGCAACATTTAAGCGCGTTTTTAGATATCTTGAAAGCCACCGTTGGACACGGTCAGTACCACCTGCGGTAGCGGGTGGGTGCGCAGCCATGTGGCAACCGCAGGCTTGAAGGCTACGCACCCACCCGCTACCGCAGGTGGTACTGACCCTATCCAACAGAAATTCGGATTTAGCGGAGGTTCATTACATAAATCTCGAAATTACCGTCGCGGTTACTCTGAAAGGCGAGCTTTGAGCCGTCGGGGGAAATTGCTGCTTGTTCGTCAGTCTTGGGTCCTGCGGTCAAACGCTTGCGATTGCCGCCATTTAGATCGACTTGATAGATATTTGATTCGGCTGCGAGATTATCAATCGCAAAAGCTATGCTGGCGCCGCCGCCCGACCAGCACGGATTAAACGAGCTTGGCGGATCCTTTGTAACCATCCTGACGTTCCCACCATCCGCATCCGCAACAAATATCTGAAACAGGTGATACGTGTTACCCGGCTCCTGACCAAGGCTGATGAAAGCGACTTTGCTTCCATCGGGCGACCACGCAGGCGATTTCGCTCCTATCGTTGTGAACCTGCGGACACCGCTGCCATCAGCGTTCATAAAATATATTTCACGTTTACCTTCGCGGTTGCTGGTGAAGAATATTCTTCCATCGGGTGACCAATTAGGAGACATGTCAATCCCCGGATCGGATGTCAATCTGGATTCATTGCTTCCGTCCGCATTCACCACATAGATCTCAGGATTTCCATCTGTCCCACGCACAAACGCGATCCGTTTGCCGTCGCGCGACCACGCAGGTTCACTATCGTTCGCCTTCGCGTTCGTTATCTGTGTGGGTGAGCTTCCGTCAGCGTTCATCACGTAAATGTGATGCATGCCCGTGCGGTTGCTCGAAAACGCAATCCTGCTTCCGTCGGGTGACCAGTCAGGATCGAGATCATCTGCCGGATCATCGGTAAGCTGCGTCAATTCGCCGTCAACACTGATCACAGAGATCTCGAAGTTCCCGTCACGATCAGTCTGAAATACAAGCTGAGAACCGTCGGGCGACCACGCAGGCCGGCCGTTATTTGACGAGTCGTTGGTCACACGTTTGAGATTGGTCCCATCGGCACTCATAACAAAGATTTGCTCTTTGCTTTGAATGATCCTCACAAAGGCAATGTTGTTGCCGTCAGGTGACCAGACAGCCCCGCCGTCGTTCTTGTCGTAATCCGCGGTCAGGTTACGCTGGTCCGTGCCATCGGCGTTCGCCACGTACACGTCAAAGTTACCGTTTCTGCCGCTGACGAAAAGGATCTTCTTACCATCGGGCGACCAGCGCGGCTCCGCATCATACTCAGGGTCATCCACGATTCTTCTGACATCAGAACCGTCGGCCTTCATCACGTAGATATCGAAATTATAGAAACTGGAATTATCGCGGTTGCTCGCAAATGCAATATGGTTACCGTCAGGAGACCATGAGGTAGCACTGTCGGTCGCGGTGTTTCTGGTTAAGCGAGTCTGGTTGCCGCCGTCGGCATCCATCACATAAATCTCTTTATTACCGTCGCGCTCGCTGTCAAATAGGATCTTGCGGCCGTCGGGGGACCACTTTGGACCATAGTCGTCAGACAAATTGTTGGTGAGTCGTTTCACATTCGATCCATCGATGTTCATCAGATAGATCTCAACCTTCCCGTCGCGATTACTCGAGAAGGCGATCTGGCTACCGTCCGGCGACCACGCTGGTCCCTCATCTGAGGCGTTGTTGTTGGTCAACCTGAGCAACGTACTCTTAGCGCGCGACACTGGCACCACAGACATACCGCGGCGCTTCAGATAAATAAACGTTCCGACAGAACCGGCGAGCAATAGAACCGCGACCGCGGTAGCGATCAGGATCTTCTTCCTCGTTCGTAGTGCTGAATCGCGAGCCGGTGGAAGCATCGCCAGCGGCTCAATCTCCGGCGGCAGCTCGGATTCTTCAAACTCTTCACTTAACACCCGAGCAAACGTGTGCTTCTCGATAACCGTCGCTTCCCCAGTGACAGGAGCGATTTGCGTGACCTCAGAAACTTTCAGCGGCGCGAGGAACCTGTAACCCCGCTTCGGGATAGTTTCGATGTAGCTGGGCTGCGAAGTGTCGTCGCCCAACGCTTTCCGCAATTCGTGTATGTTGCGCGAAAGGCTGCCCTCCTCGACAAAGGTGTCCGGCCACACCTCCTTCAGTAATTGCTCCTTATCAACTACCTGCACGCCATGCTGAATGAGGACCAGAAGAGTCTCGAAAGCTTTCGGTGTGAGCCGAACGGTAACGCCGTCGCGCAGCAGTATGCGACTGCGCGCGTCAAGCACAAAGGGCCCGAATTCATATAAGTGATTGTCAGGCCAGAGCATAAGGGCTGTAAGAATTCTGTAAGACCTGCGGTAAGAGCTTTATCAGCGCAACTTAAGAAAACCCAAAAGACTTTTTAAAGCAGCCGGGACTAACGTCGGCGCGGTTGGCGGAAAGCTCGCCAATTATAGGGTCGGCTGGTAACGACGGCAATAAACCGTCCCGTAGCGCAGGAGACAAGTGGTGAAGAAAACACGCAGAACTGAAAGAACAGTTGAGATTCACGAGTTCTATGGCATCAGGACCGCGAGCGGTTCGCTGCCCGCGCTCTGCGTCGAATGCTCGACTGGAGACGGAATCATGCTGCCGCCAGACCATGCCGCGCTTTTGTCACATGTACCGACGCGAATGATCTATCGCCTGATCGAAAGCGGTTCGATTCACTACCGCGAGGAGCCCAACGGCTCGCTCATCGTGTGTGTTCGATCGCTGGTCGCGGCGCGAGATCAGGTCTTGAATACGAAAGGAGAATTGAAATGAGACGACAAAGAATTAACTCGATACTGATAACCGTTGCGCTGACCCTCGCTCTGTTTGAGCTCCCAGCATTCGCGCAAGAACCGTTGGCGAGCCAGAAAGGCCAGGTGAGGACCGACAGCAAAATGTCTTACCACAATGGACCAATCATGACGGGAGTTCCTGACGTGTACTTCATCTGGTACGGAACCTGGGATAACAACGCCGACAATACGGCTGTGCAATTTATTCTAACGGATTTTCTCTCGAACGTCGGAGGATCACCATACTTCCAGATCAACGCCATGTATCCGAATGGTATTGGTGGAGCACCGAGTGGTGCGCTTTTCTATTCAGGTGCGGTTGTCGATCGATATTCGCATGGTCTCGAGCTGACCGCGTCAGACATCGCGGGAATCGTCGAGAATCAGATCGTCACTGGTGGGCTTCCACAGGATCCATCCGGTATCTATGTGGTACTGGCATCGGCCGACGTGAGTTCAAACGCAACCGGCTTCTGCGCTCCTTCAGCCCTTCCGCCTCACGGCACGGGCGAGGCGTTTGGATTGCAGTTCCAGTACGCATTCATCGGCAATCCAAACCGTTGTCCCATTGTGGCAGCGCCGCAGTTTTTTTCTGGGGGAGTTCAGCTGCCAACTCCCAATCAAAACCTGGCGGCGGATGCGATGGCATCGACTTTGGTGCAATTGCTAAGCAGAGTGATCACTAACCCGACCGGCGGTGCATGGTTTGATCGGTATGGATTGGAGAACGCGGCGAAGTGTGTGGGGCAGTTTGGACCAACCTACACAACGCCAAACGGCGCGCGCGCCAACCTGAAACTCGGTGCGAACGACTACCTTATCCAGCAGAACTGGGTACTCGGCCGCAAGGAACACTGTGCGATGAATTCGAGTCTGTGATGAAGAGTTTTTTTGCCGCGGATTTTCGCAGATGAACGCAGATCAGCGTTTATCCGCGAAAATCCGCGGCTAGTTGTTTTTCACAATCGCGGATCGACGGGTTCACTTTCCAGGGCAAGGACGCCAAAGACGCATTCATGAACTCGGCGCAATGGCTCTCTTTGAACGAATCTCTCGAGACCCTCGATCCCAAGCGCAAACTCTCGCAATGCGAGGGAGCGCTTGGCTGACAATCCTCGCGCCCGCAGTCGCTCGAGATTCTCGGGAGTGGAGTATTCTGGCCCGTAGATGATCCGCAGATACTCACGTCCTCTGCATTTCACTGCGGGTTGAACGAGACCACGAGGTCCGCGGGCGATGAAGTCGAAAGGTTTCACAACCATTCCCTCACCGCCGGCGCCAGTCAATTCTTCCCACCACTTTACGCCGGCGTCATGGCTTACAGGATCAGTTACATCAACTACCATGTGCGATGTTGCTAACAACAGATCCTCACCGGCATCGCAGAGTCTCTTGAGTGTCTCCATGTGCCAGATGTGATCTTTGTCGGTGTGGACTTTTCCTTCTGTCGCCAACAGGTGAAAAGGAGCCAGCTTTAAATCCGCGATCGAATTGACCGGCCAGCAATATCGACGATAGGCGTCCGTGTATTTGCTCGCGGCCTGCTCTCGCGCTCGATACCGATTCAGAAGTGGGCCAACATCGCCGGTTCTCTCCGCCGTTTGCTCGAGCACCGTAACAGCCTCAGTAAGCGCGACGCGCGACGAAGCACCAACAGCAGCATATTGTTGTCGCAGTAATTCCTGCGCTTTCGCCGACCACGGCATGAGCTCGCAATCAAGACAGAACCAGTCAGTCTTGAACTCATCCCAAAGCCCTGCCTTGGAAATTGCCGACTGAATCTTACTGATAAACTCACGCTCCAGCGCCTTATCATCGAAGAAGCGACGACCTGTTCGCGTATAACAGATGCCCGCGGTATCGCCGATAACGCCGAGTCGTTCGCGCGCAGAGTCTTCGTCGCGGCAAACCACCACCACCGCACGGGAACCCATGTGCTTCTCCTCGCAAACAACCCTTGCTACTCCCTGATTACGATAGTAAGAGAACGCTTCGGCAGGATGCTCCAGCAAGTCGGGCAATTGACTCGTCTCCGATGGCGACATCGTGGGTGGCAGATAGATCAACCATTTTGGGTTTGCAGCAAAGCGACTCATGACCTCCAACGCAGCGATGCTGTTTTCTTCTCGGATCGTAACGGTGCGATGTAGTCGAGTAGATACGATGCGTTTTCCGATCACGTCCTCGATATCGAGAACGTCATCGTATTTCTGTTGCGCTGTTAGTGCGGGCGCTTGTTCCTCTTCGGGAAGAAACGGCTTGGCCGGTTCATAATAAGTTTGGAGAGCCGGAACGGATACCAACTCTTTTTCAGGATAACGAAGTGCGGTGAGCTTTCCGCCAAAAACGCAGCCGGTATCGATGCAAATCGTGCGGTTCAGCCATTCAGGTTCCGGCACCGGCGTGTGACCATAGACTACCATTGCTTTGCCGCGGTATTCGGCGGCCCAGTTGTAGCGGACTGGCAATCCAAACTCATCAGTCTCTCCGGTCGTCTCTCCGAACAGCGCAAAGTCGCGAACCTTGCCGGATCCTCGACCTTGTAGATCTTCTTTCAGTCCGGCGTGTGCGACCACGAGCCTTCCATCATCAAGCACATAGTGACTTACGAGATTATCGATGAACGTTGCGACCTGTTCCTTCAACTCGTGAGGTTCGCGCTCGAGTTGTTCGAGTGATTCGGCAAGGCCATGAGTGATACGCACATCCTTGCCGTTGAGCTTCCGCATCAACTTGATATCGTGATTGCCCGGGACGCAGAGACCTTCACCTCTTTCGGCCATGCTCATCGCCAAACGTAATACATCCGGAATCTTTGGGCCACGATCGACGAGATCACCGAGAAAGATCACTTTGCGACCTTCCGGATGCTTTGTCTCGAAGTGACCATCAACTTCCGTTATCTCGTATCCGAGCTTTCCGAGAAGCATCCGGAGCTCATCAAAACAACCGTGAACGTCGCCGATGATGTCAAATGGCCCATGCTCATGCTTACGGTTGTTCCAAAGCGGCTGCCGCTCGATGACCAGCGCATCAATCTCCTCCGGTGTTGAAAACTCGAAGATGTGACGAAACCCCTCGCGCTTGAGGTTCCGAATCGAACGGCGCAATTGCTGGCTTTGTTGCCGAATCACGTGTGGTCCAAAGTTCCGATCCGATCGATCCCGGTTTCGATCCTGACAAAGTCGATCCGGCAGATTGAAGACAATGGCCACGGGAATGACGTGATATTCACGTGCGAGCGCTACCAGTGGCTTGCGCGCCTCTGTCTGAACGTTGGTCGCGTCTACTACAGTTAGTTTTCCCGCCTTGAGCCGCTTCGCCGCGATGAAGTGCAAGACTTCAAAGGCTGCATTCGTTGCGGCCTGATCATTTTCATCGTCCGAAACTAACCCGCGACAGAAATCCGACGACAGGACTTCGGTGGGTTTGAAGTGCTTTCGCGCAAACGTTGATTTCCCCGCGCCGGATGGACCAACGAGGACCACCAGAGCCAGTTCTGGAATTGTTACAACTTTACTCAACTGAATTCCCTGCCTTGTTCTGTTTGAATACTGCCATTTGTGTAGGAGCACCTACGATTGGGTCCGCCGTGCCGACGGGTAACAGTCTCACTTCGTAGCCGTACCGTCCGGCAATTCCCTCGGCCCAGTTTTTAAATTGCTCTCGCGTCCACTCGAAACGATGATCCTTGTGTCTCAGCTTGCCCGCCGGAAGAGTTTCAAACAACGCGTTGTATTCGACGTTTGGCGTTGTCAGGACCACGGTAGCGGGCTTCGCAAACTCAAACAGCACTCGTTCGAATGCACTTAAGCGAGGTTCGTCCAAATGCTCTATAACTTCAACAACCGTCGCGGCGTCGTAACCGGCGAGCCGGTTGTCTCTGTACATCAGCGAACCCTGGATCAACTTCAAACGTTCGCGCTGGCGAGTAGGCAATCGCTCGAGCTTGAGTCGCTCCTGGGCAATCTCGAGCGCGCGATGAGAAACATCTAATCCTACTATCTCGTCGAATCCTCGATCCTCGAGCAACGCGCGCAGCAGTTTGCCTTCACCACAACCAAGATCCACAACGCGTTTCGCGCCGGAGCTCTTGAGCGCCGCGACGACGGTATTGATTCGCTGCTCATTCAAATTCAAAGGACGCTCAATCGCTTCTTCTTCGTTATTGTGAACAGTCGCAGCGGCGTCGGCGTCAGGCGACTCTTCATCAACCAGGCGCGACAGTGCTTCCCGCGCGAGATCGCGACGGTATTTCAGATATCGCTTCGTAATCTCTTCCCGTTCGGGATGAGCGGCCAGCCAGCCGCTGCCGTGTCGTAATAACTTCTCAACTTCGTCATCGCCTACCCAGTAGTGCTTCTCGTTATCGAGCACGGGAACAAGCACATAGATGTGCGTGAGCAGATCGCGCAACCGGACGTTTCCGCGTAGCTCGACTGTGTAATATGAGCTTCCGCCCCATTCGGGAAATTTGCTGTCAAGCTCGTGACGGTTAACTGTTACCTCGTAGCCCAGCGGCTCGAATAGTCGTCGCAAAAATTTTTCACCACTGCGTGACGGAAGAACCGAGATCTTCGCCGTAAGTGGCATCGGGATCTCCGTAAGCTCAGGCCGGCCTTTGCTCCTGCCGGCCAGCGCGCTTCCCAACACACGAGCAATCGCAACACTCAGGAATGAAGACGCCACGTATGGACGATCGTTGACGTACTGATCGAGCGTTCCACCCTCACCAGCGGGTCCGCGTCGATTGCGAACCAGGCCGATTGGATCAACTTCCAGGAGTAACGCCGCTGTACAACGTTCATCGGTTGCTTCTGGATAGAAGAGATGTGCTTCCCCGAAAGAAAGTTCAAACGAATGCAGTCGAGCCGGGTTTTTATGAAGCAAATAACCCAGGTCGGTTGCCGGAGCTGTGGTGCTGGTTATGGTCAATAGCATCGAGTTAATTAAAAATCAGATGGATACCTGAGTCCTCGGTCTGCACCATCGTTGGTTCGACTCCGAAGACCTGTTTGATCCGTTCGGTCGTTAGTACCTCAGAGGGAGGACCGTTGGCGACAACGCGTCCTCCATCCAACATCAGGATCTGATCGGCAAACCGCGCGGCAAGATTGAGATCGTGCACTACGCCTACGGTAACCACTTCAGCATCCCTGGTGAAACTTCGTATCCGCTTCATGAAATCGATCTGGTGACGGATGTCGAGAAACGTCAGCGGCTCGTCAAGGAACAGATAACGGCATGAATCCGTAGTGTGGTCCCAAAGCTGGGCCAGCACCCGCGCGAAGTTTACTCGCTGACGCTCACCACCGCTGAGGCTCTGGTAGTAACGATCCTTGAATTCCGTGACATCGAAATGTTTCATGACTTCATCGACAATGTTCTCGTCTGTTGGTCCAGGCCGTCCGGAAAAGTGCGGATAGCGGCCCATCATCACTACCTCACGAACCGTCAAAGGAAAAGCGATCTCGATCGCCTGTGAGAGCACCGCACGGCGTTTCGCAAGCTCGGCTTCGCTCGCGTGAACTACGTCCGCGCCTCCGTATTCAACCGTGCCTGTTTGCGGACGCAGCAGACGCGCGAGAACTTTGACGAGCGTCGATTTTCCCGCACCATTCGGGCCGACGAGCAAATAAAGCTCACCCGGCGCGAACGACGCAGAAATATCCTTGATGAGCTCCTTGCTACCGACGCGGAAAGTGATGTTACTGCCAACAAGCATCAGAACACGTACTGCCGTCGCCGTAGTAAGAAGATGAATACCGGAACTCCGACCGCAGACGTCACGATACCGATCGGGAGCTCCGCCGGTCGCACCGAAAGACGCGCGATCAGATCCGCGAGTGTCAGCAGGGTCGCACCCGTCAGCGCGCTGCCAACGATCAGAAATCGATTATCGGCGCCGCCAAGCATTCGCAGAATGTGCGGGACGACGAGTCCGACGAAACTGATGACGCCCGTGAACGCCGTCGCTACTGCAACGATCACGACATTCACTGAAAGAATGATCCACTTCAGACGATTGACGTTGACGCCAAGATAGGTCGCCTCTTCTTCGCCGATCATCAATGCGTTGAGCTGCTTTGCATAACGAATCGCGACGATCGATCCGAGCACCGTCGACAACGCCACGATCTCCACTGCTTTCCAACTTGCGCCGGACAAAGTTCCCAAACTCCAAAACGTGATCGAGCGTGCTTGCGGATCGCGCGCGATGTACGACAGAAATCCGATCGCGCTCATGAAAAGCGCATTGACGGCCAACCCCGTCAGCAACAGCATGACAATCGATGCGCGCCCGTCTTCGCGCGACCGCGCCAGAAGGAAAACCAGGTAAGTGGAGATCACGCCGCCGGTACACGCCGCGATCGGCAAGCTCCAGAGACTCGTGCCGATGTGAAACACGCCACCGAGTACGAAGAACAACGCAGAACCAAATGCAGCGCCGCTTGAAGTCCCAACCAGTCCCGGCTCGACAATCGGGTTTCGAAACAGCGCCTGCATCAGCGTGCCGCCGACGCCGAGACTCGCGCCCACCAACAGGCAAAGAATTGCACGCGGAAAACGCAGCTCGAGAAAGATGCGCTGGTCCAGGGTTGGTTCAGGCTGCCCTGGAAACAGAGATGCGAGGGCGCGACTGATTTCAGCGATCGAAAAATCGATCGCGCCGTATCGTATCGAAGCGAGTAGTACGAGAAGAGTGACGACGACTAACGCAACGAGGACAAGTTGTCGACGGCCGTGTTGCGTTGTCACTTTTTATGGATGATCTCCGCTACCTTGGCGATGTTCTCACCGGAGCGCGGGCCAAAGTAATTAAGCACGTTCTCTTCGATTCGGAAGATGCGATTGTCGCGAGCAGCGTTCGACGTCGCGACACCGGGTAGCGCTTTTATCTGGTCGGTTGATCCACCTAGACGATCGTAACCGTAGTCGGTAAGCAAAACGACATCGGGATTCGCTTTCGCGATTATCTCCGGCGACTCCATTCGCTGCATACCACGGCCGCCTGTGTTCTCGACCGCCATGTCTCCGCCGGCAAGCTCGATCATCTGACTGACGCCGCCGCCATCGCCGCCACTTCCCTTACCCACGACCAGATACACGTTTGACGCGCGTCCAAAATGGATCACCGCCACGCGTGGATGATCCGCGTATTGCTTTACCTTTTCGAGCGACGCGGTGCGTTGCGTGTCGAGTGTGTTGCAGAGTTCTTCAGCCCGCGACTCTTTATGAAAGTAGGCGCCCATTTCGCGAATCAATGCTTTGGTCCCATCGAAGGAATCGTTCTTCGCGCTGAACTGCTTCATCGGTATGTTGAGTTGCTGAAGTTGTTGCACTACTTGCGGCGGACCGATGTTGTTGTCGTGAATTATCGCCGTCGGATGTAGCGAGAGAATGCCCTCCGCACTCAACGCTCGATGGTAACCGACAGTCTGCACGTTCTTAACTTCCGGCGGATAAGTGGTGGAAAGATCGATCCCGACCACGGTGTTCTGTGCGCCCAGGGCCCAGATGATTTCGTTGTAGATCGGCGAGATGACGACGTAGCGTGCGTCTTTCGATTCAGTTGGCGCGTTGTGAAAGCGGGCACAGCTCGCGCCAAAGAGCACGACACAAGTGAATAATAAAATTATTAGTCGCTTCATGAGCACTCAGTAAACCGCGAGTTCTTAGTTGAGTCAACTTCGCGGCATTGGTGTCTAATCTCGCATGATTAGACCACGGTTGGACACAGTCAGTACCACCTGCGATAGCGGGTGGGTGCGCAGTCCTTACGCCGGTGTTGAGAAGGCCAGGCGCTGCACAGCTACGCACCCACCCGCTACCGCAGGTGGTACTGACTGTAAAAGCCGATCGCCGTCACAGAGCCGTCTGTTCACACTAGGGGCGTTCCACTACGTCTCCGTGATGATGGTCATCTTGATCATTGGTCCTTTCACGGTTGCCGCCGTGTATTCTCAGGATTTTTTCGACGCTTATGTACGGACCGTCCTCGGGCCGAGGCTGCGGCGAAAGTTCGGGTTCAGAATGGAAGTGCGGCGGATGTATTACCGCAAGCGATATCCGCTCAGTGTGTTTGTCATCAAGAACCTGAAACCTGGCGGAGAATTCGCACGGCTCGGAGTCAGAAACTGTGACGTGCCGGTTGGCGGTTTTCACATGACTGACGCAGCGTTATACAGAAACCTTGTAAGAAGTGAGCACACGAAGGTTGAGATTCGCTTCATCAATTGCGATGTGTATGAAAGACATCTGGAATCAGGCGATGCCCTTCTTGAGCCTTACGATCATAAGATCTCTCTTGCGACAAACCAGGAACGATTCCGGTCTTTAACTTTTTGCAGGGGCAGTGACGGCCTGCTTCGCAACTCTCTTTGCGATTTTCCCCGCTACAGTTCTCCCTAGCGAACCTAACTTACCAGTCGGTTCTTCTCCTACGATTGGCCCAAGCGACACCTTCATGACTTTTGAAGCGCGACTGCTTTGAATTGTGAGCTTCGGCAGCGCGGGCGTGGAGCTTGCTGTTCCGGTCTTCGCCATCGTTCCTCTGGTCGATTTTCTTAACCCCGGCGTAGGCGCTGGCCGCAACAGTTCACCTCCCGATTCATCTGTCAGCAACTCGATGTTGACGTAAAACTTAAACGAGCCGGTTTGCTGCACACCCAGCAGGAAGTGAACGTTGATTGAATCACCCGGCGCGAGCGGCGTTGCCAGCGTCACCGAGTCTGATGATAGCGACGAGTTGAAGCCGCCGCCGTTGCTTTGGTTTGGTGGTTGTTCGAGAGTCGTGCCGAGCACCGTCACATCGCAAGGGGCAACGCCGAGGCACGTGCCCTCGTCGTTTATGCCACTCACCGTCAAGTCAGTTGAAGTACGCGCTCGCAGATCTGCTATTCCCGCAGGCGCCGCAAAAGTCGAGATATCGACGATGCGGAAACGCAGGCGCGTGACCGGGAAACCCGTGGCGTTGACGACGCGCCTGCGTATGTCGAGCGTGCCGAAGGTTGAGCTGTTGGCCGGATCGGAGGTGAAGTCGCGCACACGGTTCGGTAAAGACGTGCTACTCACTGTTCCGTCCAGGTTTAGGACCAGCACGTCCGCATTGCGTTGAATCGGACTCGACAAGTTCTCTGGTCCGGGAGCGCCGAGACGCTGCCCAGCTCCGACGTCCGTGCCGTTCGGGTTAATGGCGTAGAAGTCAGCGGCGTTGTTGTTCGTGTTTCGCGGCAGCCCGGTGGTCGGGCAAGGTCCGAAGATCGTGATCGATCCGCCCTTGCCGCAGGTGTCGCGGACCCATGCGTACTCGGCGTCAAAAGACACGAGCACGGGGTAGCCGGTTCCGTCCTTGTAAAGCGTGTTCGCCTCTGCAGTCGAGCCGACGGCATCAAGCCGCGTGGCGGTCGAGAAGTTCGCGGTTTCGGACGTGCGGAAAAGCGCGATGCCGGCGTTGTCGGGGATGCCGGTCTCGTACGTAGCATCGCCGGTTGCCGTTGCTGTCTCACCGTCGTTGATGCCGGCTGGATAATCGGAGAGGCTGTAAGCGTTTGAATTCACGCCGAGGAAGTGTCCGCGCGCGGGGATGATTGTGCCGTTCGGGATGATAAAGCGGATGACGCCGTCTGAGGCGGCGAGGGCCCAACCGGAAGAGCCGTCAGTGGTGGCGACTGCGATCGGAGCATCCGTGTTGTTGTAAAGCTCGATGAACTCATCGTCATCTCCGGCTGGACCACGCAGGCGAAACTCGCTAATGAGAAGGTCTCCTGCGAATGGACCAGTGACGGCGGTCATTGCTTCGGCGCTGTTGTTCGACGGGTCAGGATCTGATGTATCCGATGTGCCGGTGACGGTGTTGTTGATGATCGTACCGCGCGATGTGTTTTGATCGACTTGTACGACGAGCGTGGCCACGGCCGTACTGTCGAAGGCGAGTGTGCCCACGTTTACTGTTAGTGTAGTGCCGTCGAACGATACTGACCCGGTGTTGGTCGAAGCGGACACGAAAGTTGTGTGTGCAGGGATCGCGTCGGTGAGAACGATATTGACTGCGTCGTCTGGACCGCCATTATAGACGATCAGGTTGTAGGTAATTTGCCCGCCGAGCGCGACCGTTTCATCACCGGACTTGGAGACGACGATGTCGGCCGATGGCTCAGTTTGGGCGTGTGCGCTGAATGAAACGGTGAGCACGACGAGTGCAACAAGCAGACGTAGCGATAGGTATGACGACGAGTTCATCTTATGATCCTTTTCGATTGTTCGTGCTGACCTCGGGCGAGATGAGAACAGCGGGTAAGGCGAAGTCAGTGTACCATTTCTTCGAATGTGCGGATTAACAAATGTTAAATTGGGGTGATGGCGGTGCGAATTGAAGTATTTTCTGATTACCTTTGACCATTCTGTTGGCTGGCGGAGCCAGGCCTGCACGAACTGAAGCGAACACGACCGGACGTTGAGGTGGTTTGGAAAGCGTTCGAGTTGCGACCCGATCCCGCGCCGTCACTCGATCCAGCCGGTGAGTACCTGACGCGCGTGTGGCGCGATTCGGTCTACCCGCTCGCGGAGCGATTGGGTATGACGATGCGTTTGCCACCGATTCAACCGCGCTCGCGCCGCGCACACGAAGCAGCGAAGTGGGCCCAAACGCAGGATCAGTTCGACAGTTATAACGAAGCCCTATTTCGTGCATTCTTTGAACGTGGCGAAGACATCTCGGATATCGAAGTGCTTACGCAGCTCGCCCACGACCTGGGGCTCGATGCCTCAACCCTGCGCGCCGCGCTTGAAAACAAGCAATTCGAGCCGAGCGTCATCTCCGACGAACACGAAGCCGCCGAACTAGGCGTCCACGCCGTCCCCGCTTTTGTCTTCAATCGACGCTTTGCACTCACCGGCGTACAACCCGCCGCGGCGCTCGAACAAATGGTGGATCGTGCCAGCGCATTCGATTGAATCGATCAGAAAAATGTTGAAACTCTGTAGGCGAGGAATCATGAAGAAGCGTCTCTTATATTTTCCCTGTGTGGTCCTACTCTGTGCTTTCGCGTCACACGCTCAGCAGACCGGCGAAGCTCCGTTTGGATCGCTTGAGAATGCGGGATGGGGTGTCAATAACGATCGTAAGGCTGCGCTCTTCGATGCCGAACGCAGACGGCTCGGCGATCGGTTTGAGAGTGAGTTACTGAAATGGCTCGGGAATGATCCTGAACGGCATTACTGGATTTCGTTCTTTCTGACGAGTGAGAGCTACCTGTACGGCAATAAGCCCTTGCCACATCTTTCGCTGCTGGTAAAGCAACAAGGGCTAGCCCTGGTTATGGGAAAAGACGATGAAGAGTCGCAAGGTTTGGTTGTGCGTTTAAGCATTAGTGCCGCCATCCTGAGTGATGAATTGGGATTTGAGGCTTTAGCCCGTGCCTACAAAACCGAAGCGGAAACTCTCTTGATTCGCGAGCCGGAACTCTCGGGACACATCCCGGCGGTTCTTGCATCTCAACGTCGCCGGTATGAGCAGATTAAATCTGTGGTAAGTCGCAAATTACCAACCGAGATTGACGAGAATGATCCACAACCAGCGGCAAGAGTTTTGGGCGGCCTACTGAACGGGAAAGCACTGAACAACGTCAAGCCGATCTATCCCGCTGCAGCTCGTGCGGCGGGCGCTTCTGGATTGGTCCACGTTAAGGTTGTATACGATGAATCAGGAAAAGTAATTTGGGCAAAAGCTGTCAGCGGCCATGCTGAGTTACGCAGTGCCGCGGAAGAGGCTGCACGGCAAACTAAATTTTCCCCAATGAAAGTTTCTGGAAAGGCAGAAAAAGTTTCCGGCTTCCTGGTGCTCGACGTTGCGCCTTAAATCTATCAGGCTATTGCCCGTTGATTAGTGCGCCATTCTAGCCAGTTCGGAAAATCTCGCCAAACTCGAGATCAGTATCGCGACTAAACTCGGCTGCGCCGTAGAACACGCATGCTTGACCGCCCATTAGCAATGCGCGCACACGGTTGGTGCGGATCGAAGAAAGGACTTTGAGTATCGGGTTCGGGTTCAAGCGAGCCACCAAGTTGGAAGTAAATTTGCCAGAGCCGCGCCGATTCAGTCCAGCGTTCGGAAGGGGACAGCCGATACCACGCAGCCCATTCTTCACCAACAAGTTCTTCGGGTTGGATCATTTGCGATAGTCTACATTGTTAGTTAGTAAACCTGCACCGAGGATCCGCACGATGCGAAATCAACAGCAGCTAATTTTGGTAAAACAGTTATTCGAAGACTCTCTCGCTTTATGTGGCCGAAGCGATGTTCTATCGCTAACGAAGGCTATCGTGCTTCTGGATCTTGCTGTTGAACTCCTCCTCAATAATGTTGTTTTGAACCTGGATCCGGATTTTACGGTTAACGAGACAAAGGGAAGCGAAGACATCACTCGGAAAACCTTATGGGGAAATGCAGCCAGAGCTGTCAAAGCAGCAAATAAAGGTTCCCTTCCAGAGACTCGTGAAATTGCGAACCTGCATGCACTTCGAAATCTGGTCCAACATTCCGGGACTCAACCGAGCCAATCAGAGACAGAGCGCTATTTTGCTGCTGTCCGGGTAATGTTTTCGACTGTTTTCGAAAAGGTTTACGGACTCAATTTTTCAAGATTTCAAATCTGGGACCTCGTAGCTAACAACGATCTCAGGGAATGGCTTCGCGATAGCGAAGAAGCATTAACTAATGGCCATTCAGAGATCTGTATCGCAGGCTGCAACTATGCGCACGATCTAATCATAGCCTCCATACGCCATTTTACTAAGCTCCGACGTTTTCGCGGCTCCAGCGTCTTTTCATCGACTCGACTCCCACCAGCCTACTCAGCGGGCATGTCATTTCAAGCTATTAGAGAAATCGAAGGGATCGCAAAGAAACTGGACCGCGAATTAAGATCCGGCGTAGAAAAGTTCCGCAGCCAGATCATGAACGAGATTGAATTCCTCGAAGATGAAGTTGTTGCAATTGGTGTTGGTCTACCGCTGATGGACACGAGACGCTTTCAGAAAATCGGAAGCCTGGTATTTCAGTCTGTCGCACTTGATGGGACCATTCACATCCAGACCCAAATTGAGCCTGAAAACTTTGACGAAGTCAGAGATGGGGCAGGTTTTATGCTCAGTTACTTGTCCCGGTTGATACGGCTACTGGAGGAAGCCTATCCAGGCGTTCTAACGAGTGTTCGAATAACCTTGCCCTTGAAGAAGCAGCCAATCTGGCGATCGGTGGAAACAAACGACTCTGATTCTATTCCTGAATACTAAAGTTCTCGCTCGCGATGGCATCTGTTATGAGTGTGAAGCGAATCGGGATAATCGTCATCGGATTGCTGGCACTGGCAACCATAGCAGTCATGCTTCTGAAACGCCGCCACTCTACAACGGCGCGGTCCACGCCCGTAGCCTTACGCAAAACGCAGGCTGTGGGCAGCGTTTTCGGATACGAGATCGTTGGCGAGTACCCACACGATACTGAGGCTTACACGCAGGGCCTGATCTATATCGACGGATTCCTTTATGAAAGCACTGGCATCACCGGACGATCGTCACTGCGAAAGGTTCGGCTGGAAACTGGTGAGATCATTCAACAGCACGCAGTGAATCCCGCCGACTTCGCCGAAGGCTTGACTGAGTGGCGCGGTAGGCTGCTCCAGTTAACTCCAAGAAGGCGGGGGAATGCACCCCCTTGGCACCTACGTAAATTCTTCGAGGACCTCAAACGACACTTCGGAAAGAACATCGGCGTGACATACGATATTGAGTCTTTCGCCCCCCGATCGATTTTCGAGTATCCAGGTGATGGATGGGGCCTCACTCATGACGAAACCCGGCTCATCATGAGCGACGGCTCCGCGACACTGCGATTTCTGAATCCTGAAACGTTCGCGGAGCTGGGCCACCTCGAAGTTTTCGACGGAAACGAGCCTGTCGAATATCTGAATGAACTGGAGTTCGTCGACGGCAAGATCTACGCCAACGTTCAGCGGCAAGATCGAATCGCAATTATTCAAGCGGATTCTGGCCAAGTCACCGGTTGGATCGATCTGGCAGGACTAAAACCGCGCAATCCGCAGCTATCATCGGAGCCTCTGCATCCGGCGTTGAATGGGATTGCCTACGACGCTGTGGGCGGCAGGCTGTTTGTGACCGGCAAACTCTGGCCAAAAGTCTTTCAAATTCGTCTGAAGCCACGGCCAATTGGAGCTGAGTAACTCTTTTGGTGCCCCCGCAGGGATTCGAACCCCGAACCAACAGATTATGAGTCTGCTGCTCTAACCGTTGAGCTACAGGGGCACAATTGTGGCCCGCAAGCTTCGCACAAAGCGGAACCTCGGTACGACGAGGGAGTGTAACACGCAGTAGTTTGGAAGCTGCAAATCGGCGCTGAGCTTCTAATTAGCGCTTTAAGTCGGCCATCGCGCAATACTAGCAACACTTTCCGTTCTGACCACGAGGTGTACAAGCATGGCACTTCCCTACTTAACCAAAATGTCTTATAGTCCGTGCCGTTGTTCTACTCCCCGTAGTTCTGCAAGCCCAACCCATCTCGAACTTAGACCGATAGATCTGTCAACATGAACCCTCATTCATCTATGAACAATAAATCTGTAAGTCTCTTGATCCTGTTGGCCCTTGGGTTGGCGGCGGTTTTTGCGCCGAAGTCGACCGGAGTTTCGGTGGAGTGGCCCAATATTCCCCATACGCAAAACCAGGAAGCGGCGCGAAATAAATTTGGCCAGCTGCCGCTGAGTTTTGAAGTCAACCAGGGGCAGGCTGACGCGCGCGTTAAGTTTCTCGCTCGCGGGCAGGGCTATGGAATTTTTCTCACCGACAATGGCGCGGCGTTCTCATTGAACGGCTCGGCGCTGCACATGCACTTTCAAGACGCCGCAACCACGCCGCGAGTCACCGGCGTGGATCAACTACCCGGCAAGGTTAATTACCTCGTCGGCAACAAATCATCCGAGTGGCGCACGAACATTCCAACTTACGAGCGCGTTCGCTACGAACAGATTTATCCGGGGATCGATCTGGTCTATTACGGCAATCAACGACAACTCGAGTATGACTTCGTGATCGCACCGGGCGCGAGTTTCAAACAAATACGATTAGCTTTCGACGGCGCAGACAAACTGAAACTCAACCGCAGCGGCGATCTAATCCTAAAATCCGGCGCGCAAACAATCACTCTGCTGCGTCCGAAGGCTTATCAAAACATCGATAACAAAAGACACGACATATCGGTCAGATACTCATTGAAATCACGCAGTGAAGTCAGTTTTAAAATCGGCAACTACGACAAGTCTCAACCACTCGTAATCGATCCGTTGCTGGTCTATTCAACCTTCCTCGGCGGCAGCGGTCAGGACACGGGCAACGGCATCGCGGTCGACGCATCAGGCAACGTCTACATCGCCGGCCAAACCGTTTCAGCCGATTTCCCAACCACCGTGCCTTTACTAGCACCATACGGCGGTAATACAGACGCTTTCGTCGCGAAGCTGAACGCCAACGGCTCCGCACTCATCTATTCGACTTTTTTGGGTGGAAACCTCAACGATCGCGCTACGAGCATCGCAGTCGATAACACCGGCAATGCTTATGTAACAGGCGAAACCAACTCCGGTAATTTTCCCGTTTTCAACGCGCTGCATCCTACATTGTCTGGCAATCCGAGCGACGCGTTTGTCGCCGAGTTGAATAGCACAGGCTCAGCCCTGGTCTACTCGACATACCTCGGCGGTCACAGTGACGACAGTGGAAACGCGATCGCAATCGACAATTCCGGCAACGCGTACGTAGCGGGCAACACCTTGTCGAGGGACTTCCCAACGACGAATCCGGTTCGAGCTAATCGCGCCGGTCATGCCATCTTTAAGTCGACGGACGCCGCCGTCAATTGGGGGCCAAGCGATTCAGGTCTCGCAGCTTCCTTAATCATCGACCTCGTCTTTCAACCAGGTAACTCGTCAATTGTCTACGCAGCGACCGATACAGGTTTGTTCAAATCAACCGACAGCGGTGCACACTGGATTCCCCTGCCTGGCTCGCCGCCTTTTATTTATAGTGAACTCGCAATCGATCCGGTGAATCCGGCCATCATCTATGTGGCAACGAACGGAGGAGTGTTTAAGAGTACTGACGGTGGCAATAACTTTACGCTCAGCAACACCGGGATTGATACGCATGTGCGATCGATAGCAGTCGATCCGGTTACGCCTACCATTCTGTACGCTGCCATCGCTGGCGACCCGTACTTTAAATCTGTAAATGGTGGCGCAAGCTGGAGCCAGAATTTCATAAACGGGGCCTCGCGAGTCGACAGCATAACTATCGACCCGAACACACCGACTACGCTCTTCGCCGACACAGACGAGGGCATTTTCAGAAGTACAGATTCGGGCGCGAATTGGACGAAGCTCAATACGGGCATTGCGGATTTTCATTCCGTCAATAGCATCACGATCGATCCGGTAAATAACGTGATCTACGCTGCCACGACGTCTGGCATTCGGAAATCTACGAATGGCGGCAATACCTGGACTCACATATCCGGGATCACATCATTTGATTTCTTAGGTGTCGCCTTTGACCCGACAAACCCGTTGGTGCTTTACGCTGCGACCGCTATTCAGATTCGGAAAACTATCGACGGCGGCAACAGTTGGACCGACAGCGACAATGGATTTCCAAGAACGCGAATCTCTTCTTTAATCGCCAACCCAACACAACCCTCGACTCTCTTCATCGGCACCACGAGCACCCCTGACGCCTTCGTAACGAAGTTGAGTGCTGGAGGAGCCTCACAGATCTATTCGACGTACCTCGGCGGCGATCTACTAGACCAGGGAAACGCTATCGCAGTGGACGCTTCGGGCAACGCTTACGTCACGGGTGTTACCAACTCCGTTAACTTTCCTACGGCGAACGCCATTCAGAGTAGTCGCGGGGACAATTTCAACGGCGCCGGCGACGCGTTCGTAACCAAACTTAATCCGAGTGGTTCTGCCCTCGGGTATTCAACCTATCTGGGCGCCGACTTCAACGACTCAGGCCGCGCGATCGCCGTCGACACAAACGGCAATGCTTACGTTTGTGGCATCACCGGATCGCAGTCCTTTCCAACCGTAAACGCTTTCCAATCGCACAAGGCAAGTCTCTTTGACGATGCGTTTGTGACAAAGATAAACGCCGCTGGTTCTGCGTTGATCTATTCCACGTATCTCGGAGGCAACAACACCGATGGGTGTGCCGGCCTCGCGATCGATGCAGCCGGAAGCGCGTACATAACCGGTGACACCAACTCGCCTGACTTCCCAACGCTTGCGCCAATTCAACCCGCGTTAAATGGAGGATTCCACGACGTATTCATAACAAGGCTTGCTCCTAATGGCGCCAGCTTGATCAACTCCACATACCTCGGTGGAACAAACCATGACTTTGGACGCGGCATAGCCCTCGACGCTTCACAGAGCATCTACGTTGTCGGCACAACCAGCTCTGCAGACTTTCCGACGCACAACCCGCTACAGCCCGGCTTCGGTGGTGGCTCAGACGTCTTCATCGCAAAATTGCGTCCGGCGCCGGAAGTTGTAGTAACGATAAATGACGCTCCCGATCCGGTGAGCCTCGGCAGTAATCTGACTTATACGATCACTGTGAACAATACCGGCGAACTTCCTGCAACCGGCGTTACGCTGACTGATACGCTGCCCGCAGGCGCGACGCTCGTTTCCGCGAACTCAACCGCCGGCACGTGTACGGGAACAACTACGATTACATGCGGCCTCGGAACGCTGAACGCTGGAGCAACAGTAACGGTCACGATCGTCGTCACGCCTCCTGAAGGAACAATCAGCAACACGGCAACGGTGACGCTCAATGAAGCAGATGCTCCCGCTAACAACACAGCGACAGCCGAGACACTCGTGGACGACGTCGACCTTTCTATTACAAAGAAAGCGGCCCAGGATCTCGTGGCGCCTGGCGGCACCCTCACGTTTTCACTGCTGGTAAAAAACAAGAGCGCAGCTCCGGCGGACGTAATCGTCACTGACAATCTTCCCGCTGGTCTAACGTTGACGAATTGCGTAGCCACAGGAAATGGTGTGTGTGGTGCAAACGGCAATGTCACCTTTTCACAACTTGCCGGTGGCGCTTCGGAAACGGTTCTTTTGACTGTCGCTGTGAGTGCATCAGCAACTGAAGGAACGGTGATCAGTAACACCGCTTCCGTGAGCTCACCGATTTCCGATCCGGATACGTCAAACAACTCGTCGACAGCAAGCGTCACAGTCGCCACTCTTCCGGTTCTTCAGAAATCAAACGGACTCATCGCGTTTGAACGATTCGTTTTCCCGCTCTTCCAGGAACCGAGTGGTATCTTTACCGCGAAAGCGGACTTAACCGATGTGAAGTTGTTCAACGGCATTCCTGCCAACTCGGGAGCGGGAAAACCGGAGTGGTCTCCTGACGGCAGCAGGCTCGCGTTTCAGAAAAGTACTTTTATCAACGGCAGCACGAACGAAATCTTCGTCATCAACGCTGACGGCAGCGGCCTCCTGAAGGTCACGGACAAAGCCTGGTGGAACAATCACGGCATTACCTGGTCGCCAAACGGATCTCAAATCGCTTTTATCAGCGATGATGGACCACAGGCTATCCACATCGCCAACGTGGATGGGAGCGGCAGTTACCAATTGCCGGGCAGTCCAACGTCCTTGTTTGCAGTTGACTGGTCACCGAATGGGACGAAGTTCGTCTACTCAAACGGTAAGGAACTCTTCGTAATCAACACTGATGGTACGGGAAAGCAACAACTAACAAGCGTGCAGCAAACGCCGAACGGAGATACCAGCGACGTCGATCCGCGCTGGTCGCCAGACGGCACGAAGATCCTCTTCACCCGATACGTAAACGGCGTTTTCGGCTTCACGCACGTGATGAACGCCGATGGATCCAATCTGAGAAAGCTCTTCAATTTTGATTCGTACACACCGTACTGGTCTCCCGACGGGCAGTCGATCGTGATGATGCTCTCGCCAGGAAAGATCTGCACTATCAACATTGATAACACTAATCTCAACTGTCCCAACAACAATAGTTCCGATACGAAACCCAGTTGGCAGCGCTTGCCAAATCCGAATCCCACGCCAACGCCGACACCTGTACCGACTTTCTCGTTGTCTGGAAAATTGATTTTAGACAACCCGCTATTTTTTGGGCAGGTGGACTTGACTGGTCCCGTGAATGCACGGATTAGCACCGACTTTAACGGCATTTACGAATTCGTGAACCTGCCGGCGGGCCAGTACACAGTGACGCCGATCAGCAGCCCTTATGATTTCAATCCACCGAGCCGCACGGTGACGATCACTAACGCCAACATCACCGGCGTGGACTTTGTTGGTACGTTCGTGCCGTTAAGCATCTCGGGCCATGTGAAAGACAATAACGGCAATCCGCTCGTGGGGTTCAGAATCTTCATTGGCCAGCCAGGCTCGCAGTCGAGTCCAGTGCTCACTGATGCAAACGGTTTCTATGCTTTTACAGGCCTGGCCCGAGGCGGCATGTACTTCGTGCAGCCCGATTCGTCTACGCTTTACGATTTCGTTCCGGCGTCAAAAGCGATTCAAAATTTGGCAGGAAATGAAGTGGTTGATTTTGTGGGCACCAAGCAGCCCTCGAATGTGATAGCCGGACGCGTAATCGAGGCTGTCACCGGTGTGGAGTTGGCTGGAATTCGCGTCGATCTCTCAAGCAATTTTGAAAACGATGCCACTTTCACAGATGCACACGGAAGTTTCAGCTTCGGTGAAAAAAGGTCAAACAGAGCCTACACGATTAAGGTTAACGACCAATCGACGTTTATCTTTGAGCCGAAGATCGATCCGCAATCGGCTTTTGCTCAAATTTCGATACCGTCACTGACGAGCAATCAATTCCTTACATTCACGGCTACCAGAAAGAATGTTGTGAAGTTTGCTTCGTCAGCGCCCAGGATCAGCGAGGGCAGCGGGGCGGCGGAGATCGTTGTTACACGCGAGGGCGATATCGCAGGTCCGGCAACAGTCAATTTTGAGACAGCAGATACGGCTGGACTGCAGGCGTGTAGCGTTGTTAACGGAATCGCTTCCGAGCGGTGCGACTATGGCTCGACAGCCGGAACGCTTCGTTTCGCTGCGGGTGAAGCGAGTAAGACGATTGTGATTCCGCTCGTGAACGATGTGAAGGTCGAAGCTGAGGAAGTGTTTCGGATCACTCTGACGACCGCAGTCGGAGCACAGAGGGAGTTGCCTGCGGTTCGCTTCGTAACGATCGTAGACAACGACCTCTCACCCGTGTCTAACAATCCGATCGATGGCGTCGAGCCCTTCGTGACGCAGCAGTACATCGACTTTCTCGGTCGACTGCCGGATTCCGTTGGCTTCGCGAATTGGGTGGAGACGCTGGGTGGCTGTCCGCAGGGTGGCTTTGGTGAAAATCTGAATCCTTCGTGTGATCGGGTACACGTGTCGAGCGGGTTCTTCCTGTCGGATGAATTTCGTGGTCGTGGTTACTTTGCGTATCGATTTTACGAAGTCGCGTTTGATCGCCGACCGCGGTATGCGGAGTTTGTGCCGGATATGACGCAGGTTGGAGGAGCGCAGTCGCCGGAGTCAGAGATTCTCAGTAAAGCTGCTTACACGGATGCGTTTGTACAGCGCACTGAATTCACGAATCTTTATAACTCGCTGCCGAATGCCGCGTTTGTAAATGCACTCGAACAGAATGCGGAGATTACGCTCAGCAACAAGGCCGATTTGATCGCCGCGCTTGATGGAAATCAAAAGACGCGCGCTCAGGTGTTGCGTGAGATCGTCGAGAGCAAAGCGGTGGAGGACAAGTTCTTCATCAGGGCGTTTGTAGCGATGCAGTATTTTGGTTACCTGCGTCGCGATCCGGATCCGGTTGGCTTCAACAACTGGGTCACAACGCTTAACAACGATCCGAGCAACTTCCGTCACATGATCTTCGGCTTCCTCTTCTCCGACGAATACCGCGGCCGCTTTGGCCCATAAAGAGCAGTACACAAAAGGCACAAAAGAACAAAAGGCACATAAATCTTTTTCTGATTTGTGCCTTTTGTTCTTTTGTGCCTTTTGTGTACTAGCGCCCTTCGTTTGTGCACTTCCCCCCAAATGTTTTATAGTGCCTCCCGCTGGCTTTAACTCCCAACATCTACTGCCCAGCCTTCCGAAATTCGACGAAAAAACTTACAACATGTACCCCTATTCATCTGTAAACAAGTACGCACTGAAATCTGTACCTTTTCTGATCTTGCTGGCCCTTGGGCTGGCGGCGGTTTTTGCACCAAAGTCAACCGGGACACAAAACCCAAAAGCACCGACTGACTCGTTCGGCCGGTTGCCGCTGAGTTTTGAAGTAAACCAGGGACAGACTGACGCGCGCGTCAAGTTTCTTGCTCGCGGTCAGGGCTACGGCATTTTTCTCAGCGACGACGGAGCAGCGTTCTCCCTCGGCGGATCTGAGCTGCACATGCGTCTTCAGGATGCGGCAACCGCGCCGCGAATCACGGGCGTGGATCAACTGCCCGGCAAAGTGAATTATCTCGTCGGCAATAAATCATCCGACTGGCGCACAAACATTCCAACTTACGAGCGAGTTCGTTACGAGCAGATCTACCCCGGCGTCGATCTGGTCTACTACGGCAACCAGCGACAACTCGAGTATGACTTCGTGGTCCAACCTGGCGCGAGCTTCAAGCAGATACGACTGGCGTTTGAGGGCGCAGGCAAACTGAAACTCAACCGCAGCGGCGATCTGACCCTCAAGTCCGGCACGCAAACAATCACCTTGCTGCGTCCGAAGGCTTATCAAAACATCCAAAACAAACGACGCGAAGTGTCCGTTAGATACTCGCTAAAGACCCGCGGTGAAGTAGCATTTCAAGTCGGTAACTACGACAAGTCTCAACCACTCGTGATCGATCCGTTGCTGGTTTACTCAACCTTCCTCGGCGGCAGCGGTCTGGACGTGGGCGAGAGCATCGCTGTCGATTCATCGGGCAACGCTTATATCGCCGGTCAAACCGCTTCGCTCAACTTTCCCACCAGCTCGCCGCAGCAAGCGACCAACGGCGGCCAAACAGATGCATTCGTCGCGAAGCTGAACGCCGACGGCTCCGCGCTGATCTATTCAACTTTCATCGGCGGAAGCACTACCGAATCCGCCACCAGCATCGCCGTTGATAACAGCGGCAATGTTTACTTGACAGGTCAAACTGATTCCACAAATTTTCCCGTGCTCAACGCGTTGCATCCTACGTTGAATGGTAGTTCTGACGCGTTTGTCACCGAGTTGAACAGTGCGGGTTCAGGTCTTGTCTATTCGACGTATCTTGGCGGTCGTGGCGGTGAGGGCGGAAGCTCGATTGCCGTCGATGGTCTGGGCAATGCTTACGTAACGGGTACCACCTCATCAACCGACTTCCCGACTACCAATCCTTTGCAGGCAAATCGACAGGGACATGCGATTTTCAAGTCTACAAACGGTGCCGGAAATTGGGCGGGAAGTGATTCAGGTTTGGCGGGCGCGATAGTTTTGGACCTCGCATTCGCACCCAGCAACTCATCGATCATGTACGCCGCAGCCGAGACCGGTCTGTTCAAAACAACCGACGGCGGAGCAAACTGGAGCTCCGTCCCGAGCACACCAGCGCTCTTAATTCAAAAACTCGCTATCGATCCAACCAATCCCGCCATAATCTATGCCGCAGCTACCGGCGGAATCTTTAAGAGCACTGACAGTGGCAACACTTTTACAGCCATCAATAACGGCTTTTTAGGAAGCGGCCGGATCATCCTGGTGGATCCTGTAACACCGGCTACTCTGTATGCTACCAGCTCCGCCTCCAACAACCGCGTCTTCAGATCTGTCGACGCCGGAGCAAACTGGACCTCCGCGCTTATCAATAACATTGCAATAATCAACGGGCTCGCAATCGATCCGAATACACCAGCTACACTTTATGCCGCCACAGACCGTGGTCTGTCTAAAAGCACTAATTCAGGCGTAACCTGGACCGCACTCAATTTCGGTCTCGGCTTTAATGCGCGCGCTAGTAGCGTTGTCGTCGACAAGACGAATAGCGACGTATACGCCGCAACGATCGCCGGCCTTCTTAAGAGCGTCAATGGCGGCAGCACCTGGACCAACTTAAGCGGTACCCTGAATCTCGTTGTTTCCAAGGTCGTCCTCGATCCAACTAATAGCTCGATCATTTATGTAACCACAGTTCAGGGCGTATCCAAGTCGATCGATGGCGGCGCTACCTGGACCATCAGCAACACGGGATTTCCGAACACGCAGATCCTTTCCCTGGTTATCAACCCAACTCAGCCTTCAACTCTCTTCATCGGAACCTCCAGCGGGTCTGACGCCTTCGTAACGAAGTTGAGCGCGGGAGGGGCGTCGCAGGTTTACTCGACATACCTGGGTGGCAATGTAGACGACCGGGGACTCGGTATCGCTTTGGACGGATCTGGCAATGCTTATGTCACGGGCCAAGCCGCTTCCGCTGACTTTCCCACCGCCAATGCAATTCAACCTGTCAACGTTTTCACTGATGCTTTCATAACCAAGCTCAATGCCAGTGGCTCGGCTCTGGTCTATTCGACGTTTCTGGGCGCCGATGGCTTCGACGTGGGCCGCGCAATCGCAGTGGATGCAAGCGGCAACGCTTATGTAACAGGCAGCACTAACTCGCAGTCTTTCCCGGTAGTAAATGCGTTCCAACCGGCTGCTCCCAACTTTTTCGGCGATGCTTTCGTGGCAAAAGTGAACGCCGCGGGTTCCGCGCTGGTCTATTCGACGTATCTCGGCGGCGAGGGTGTCGATGATGGTTGGGGAATCGCAGTCGATAACGCAGGAAGCGCGTACGTCACTGGAAACACTAGCTCGACAGAATTCCCAACGTTTGCGCCACTACAAGCGAGGCTAAATTTACTGGGTAGCGACGCATTTACCGACGCATTCATAACCAAGTTTGCGCCGAATGGATCGAGCTTGATCTATTCGACATATCTCGGCGGCGCCAACAGCGACTCAGCAAGCGGCATAGCCGTCGATTCATCACAGAACGTCTACGTTGTGGGCGACACCAGCTCGACAGACTTTCCGACCCGAAATCCGCTTCAGCCGGTTATGGGCGGTAGTTTCGATGCGTTCGTCGCGAAGCTGCGTCCGGCAGCAGACGTACAGATAACGGTGACTGATGCTCCCGATCCGGTGGATTTCGGCAGTGATCTTCATTACACCATTGACGTAAAGAACGTTGGTGAGCTGCAGGCGACCGGCGTCATCGTTACTGACACGCTGCCGGCAGGTTCAACTTTCGTCGCGCTGGACGCAACCGCCGGCATCATATGTACCGGAACGACTTCCATCACGTGTAATGTCGGGACACTGAATCCCGGAGTTGCGGGACAGATCACGATAACGATCAAACCTCCCGCAGTCAGCCCGCTTAGCAATACAGCGAATGTCACACTCAACGAAACGGATGCCGTTCCGGCCAGCAACACTGCGACCGCGCAAACGGTGGTGCGATTCACTGACATATCGATCACGAAGACCGCGGCTCAGAGTCTTGTCGCACCCGGCGGTAAACTGACTTACTCGCTCTTTGTGAAAAACAATGGTCCGCTTTCATCGTCTGTGACCGTTAGCGATACCCTTCCCGCAGGGACATCGTTAACCAAATGCGTGACTACGACCACCAGCATTTGCAATCAAAACGGCAACACCGTGAGTGCTGTTTTTGCTCCACTCGCATCCGGAGCATCCGAGACAATGCTGATTACAGTCGCCGTGGACGCATCAGCAACGGAAGGGACTGTCATAATCAACACTGCGTCAGTGGTCTCGACGATTCCCGACTCGAATGCGTCAAACGACTCCTCGTCCGCAAGCGTTACTGTTAAAGCCATTCCAGTGCTTCAGAAATCAAACGGCCTCATTGCGTTTGCCAGCGAGCGAAGTATTTCCAGCAACGCTCAAACCGGTATCTACTCAATCAAAACCGACGGCACCGACGAGAAGAAGTTTCACGATACTCCCAACACCGCAGTCCAGCCCGTGTGGTCGCCTGATGGTACGAAGCTGGCTTATCAGTTCATGAATTTCACTAGTCCCTTTGTCAGGAAGATCAACACCATCAATCCTGATGGTACCGGGGTTTTGACAGTTGCAACTAACGTTTCTGATCAAGGTCGCACTATCACCTGGTCGCCCAACGGATCTCAAATCGCATACATCGGGACCGGCGGGCCGGATATCAACACCATACGAACGGTACACATCGCCAATGCTGACGGCAGCGGGTCCTATCGATTGCCGGGCAGCCCGTCGTCTCTAAGCTCAGTTGACTGGTCACCGGATGGGTCGAAGTTTGTTTACTCGAAGGATGGTGAAATCTTCGTGATGAACGTCGACGGCACAGACCAGACCAAACTAACAACCGCTCAGCAAACTTCCGGTGGGCTGACTAATGATCTCGATCCGCGTTGGTCCCCCGATGGAACGAAGATCATGGTGTTGCGATTTACACCCGAAGCCGGCAGCGTCCACGTGATGAATGCCGATGGTTCGAACTTTAGAAGGCTCTTCGATTTCAACGCCCCAACAGCAGACTGGTCGCCTGACGGTGTGTCGATCGTAGCGCAATTCGGCGCCGAGATTTGCACCGTAAATCTCGACAACACAAATTTCAAATGTCTTACGAACAATAACTTCACCGACTCGCAGCCGAGCTGGCAAAGACTACCTAATCCGAACCCAACACCGACACCCACGCCGCAGCCGACTTTCTCAGTCAAAGGAAGACTCACTAATTCTGATGGCTCGCCGCTCGTGGTCCAGGTGAAGCTGACTGGCCCGGTTAACACGTTCCCATCGATTGACTCCAACGGTAACTATGAATTCGTCAACCTGCCGGCGGGTCAATACACGATTACACCTCTCAGCATCTTTCACAGTTTCGCGCCCGCCAGCCGTAACATTACGATCACCAACGCCACCATAACCGGCCAGGATTTCGTGGGTACTTTCGCGCCCGCCAACATCACCGGGCATGTGAAAGACAGTAACGGCAATCCACTCCAGGGAATTAAAGTCACAGTAACTCAGACCGGGGTCGTGCCGATCAACGCGCTCACCGATGCGACCGGGTTTTACTCGGTTGTAAACGTGCCACGCCACTCCAATTACTTCATAGTTCCCGATCCGAACACACCTTACGATTTCGTACCTGTGAACAAGTTCATTCAGGATCTGACCAAGAGTGAAGTCGTAGACTTTGTCGGCACGAAGCGAAACACTGTGCAGTTTTCAGTTAGCCCTGCTTCGGTAAATGAGGAGAGTGGCTCGTCGGAGATCGTGGTTACACGGACGGGGGATGTCACCAGTCCGGCTACCGTTAACTTCGCTACTGCCGACACGGCGGGACTTGCGGCGTGCAGTGTGGTCAACGGGAAGGCTTCCGAGAGATGCGATTATGGCTCGACCGCCGGAACGCTTCGCTTCGCGGCGGGCGAAACAAGTAAGTCGTTTGCGATTCCGATCGTGAACGACGTTAATGTCGAGGGTAATGAAACGTTCACCGTCGCTCTTACTAGTCCTGTCGGAGCGCAACTGGGTTCGACTGTGAACGTCACCGTAACGATCGTAGACGACGACACCACCACCGCCACACAGAATCCGATCGATGGCATAGAGCCTTTCGTGACGCAGCAGTACATCGATTTTCTCGGTCGACTGCCGGATAGCGTTGGCTTTGCGAATTGGGTGGAAACGCTGAAAGGCTGTCCGCAAGGTGGCTTTGGCGAAAACCTCAATCCTTCGTGTGATCGTGTACACGTCTCGGCCGGGTTCTTCCTGTCAGACGAGTTTCGTGGTCGTGGTTACTTTGCTTATCGTTTTTACGAGGTCGCGTTTGAT
>Ga0134128_10001334_pt1 | contig 31872 bp, 20 predicted proteins | sample KB31754_FD_96462 | JGI IMG/M metagenome (GOLD analysis project Ga0134128, IMG submission 96462) | Terrestrial soil microbial communities with excess Nitrogen fertilizer from Kellogg Biological Station, Michigan, USA - KB3-175-4 | ecosystem: Environmental > Terrestrial > Soil > Unclassified ... | reverse complement strand
TCTCTCTCTCTCTCTCTCTCTCTTGGCCCGAACGGTTAGCTTCTAGGTTCTCTCGCCGCGGTTGGTCCGCGGCTCGCTCCGGTCTCGCGGACCGGCTTGATCACTCGCGCGTGTGGCGCGGGGAGTTGTTTGTGCGTTCTTTGTCATCTTGGCGAGGGGCGTGCCCCTCTTTGTTCGAGGAGGGGATGTGTCGATGAGGGGTTTGCGGTGTTTGCTTGGTGTCGTGATGGCGACGGTGATGCTGGGGGGCACGTCGGCGTCGGCCAACAACGCTCACGTCTTCTCCTCGAGCTTCGGCTCGGCGGGCTCGCAGGCCGGGGGGTTGGCCTCGCCCGGCGGTGTCGCCGTCAATGCTGCGACACACGATCTGTATGTCGCGGATACAGGCAATGCTCGCATTGACCAGTTTGATTCGGCTGGGGGGTTCATCCGGGCTTGGGGCTGGGGAGTTGCCGATGGTCTGCCAATGTTCGAGACGTGCACGCTCAACTGCCAGGCAGGTGTCTCCGGTGCGGGTGCGGGTCAGTTTGAGACGCCGAGGTTCATTGCGGTAGACAACTCCGCGGGTCCCTCGGCGGGAGATGTGTATGTCGGTGACACGGGATCGGCGCTGGTGCAGAAGTTCACCGCTGCCGGGGAACTGCTCGCAAGCTGGGGCGATGGGTCGCCGGCGAACGGGCAGCTCGCGGGTGAGAGTGCTCCCGGCGGTGTGTTCGGCAATGCGTTTGGCTCGTCGTTGGGCGGTATCGCCATCGACACTTCGGGGAACCTCTGGGCTCTGACCACGAGCGCCCGCGTGGTTGAGTTCGATCAGGGCGGCGCCTTCATCCAGGAATGGCCCAGCGAAGGAGCCAGGCAGGTGGGTATCGCGGTCGCCGGGGACGGGAGCGTCTATTTGGCCAATGGATTCGAAGAAATAGAAAAATTTGCATCGAACGGTGGGCTGGTTGGGCGGGTAACCCCGACTCCCAATGCGGGAGAAGGGATCGCCAGGCCCACCGGGTTGGCTGTCGATCAGGCAGCGGGGACCGGCGACCTGTATGTCGATCTGGGCGCGTCGGTCGAGCACTTTCCCTCGTCGTGTGCCCCCGCATCGGGGTTCTGTGCCGCGAGTGAGACGTTCGGCTCCGCGCAGCTGTCCGGGGGTGCGGGCTTGGCGGTCGATTCCTCCAACGCCACGGTGTACGCGGCGGATGCCGCGGCGGGGAGGATCTACGGCTACCGGACCGCGCTCGTCGTGGAAACGGGAGGTGCGAGCGGCGTGCAGGCGGGTGCGGTGACTGTCAGCGGGGTCGTGAATCCGGAGGGCGCGCCGGTAGGCGAATGTGAGTTTGAATATGGCACGAGCACGGAATACGACCACAGCGCACCCTGTGAAGAGGCGGTTGGGTCGGGGACCGGAGAAGTCACGGTCCATGCGCACTTGGAGGGACTGCAGGGCGGAAGCGTTTACCACTATCGTCTCCTCGCAGGCAACGCTGCGGTGGGTACGCTTAGTGGTGAAGACCAAGAAGTCCTGACGTCGTCGGTGGCGGTCATCGATAGCGCCTCCGCGGTGAATGTCACGACGGGCTCGGCGTTGCTGAGGGCGAGCATCAATCCGCGGGGGCTGGACACCACATATCACTTTGAGTGGGGCACGAGCGGCGCGTATGGCAACAGCGTGCCAATTCCCGACAGGGACATCGGCGCCGGCGAAGTCGATGTGCCTGTCTCAGCGCAGCTGGTGGGCCTGAGCGCCGGTGTGACATATCACTGGCGTGTCGTCGCGCACGATGTCAACGGCACGAGCAGCAGTCCTGACAAGACGTTCGTGTATGACGTGGGTGGTGGTGGATTGCCGGATGGCCGCCGCTATGAGATGGTGACTCCTGCGCAGAAGAACGGCGCACTGATCGACCTGCACCTGTTCGGCGGCCTGAAGCCACAGATCTCAGAGGATGGTCTGCAAGTTCTTGCCCCGAGCTTGCAGTGCTTCGCGGGAGCGCAGTCGTGCATCGGAAGCCGTCAGACAAACGGTGAGATATATGCGTTTGCGCGGACCGGCAGTGGCTGGGTGGCGCATCCGCTGGCGCTGCCGGCGAGCAGCTTCGAAACCAGCACACGATGGGCGGTCAACGGGAATACCGGCAATGTTCTGTTGAGCGCTCCCGGTCCGCCGTTGGGAGGAGACGTCTTCTACGCCCGGCAGGCCGACGGGACGATCTCAGCGCTCGGGCCGATCGGAGAAGGCCACAGCAACTTTGAAGCGCTCGGCGGGCGTGAAGGCTTGATGGCAACGGCGGACCTGTCGCATCTGGTCTATGAAACCAACACGCCCCAGTGGTCGTTCGATGCGGGCACGGGAGCAGGCGCGCTGTATGAGTATGTGGGCGTGAACAACACAAGGCCCATCCTGGTCGGTGTCAGTGGAGGGCCCGGCAGCACCGATCTGATCGGCAGATGCGGCACCGGCCTCGGCAGCGGGACGAAGGGTTTCTACAATTTCTATGGCGCGCTCTCTGAAGACGGTCGCACGGTGTATTTCACCGTAGATGCATGTGGGTCGGGCTCGGGCGCCAACGAAAATGTGTCCGTTCCGACCCGTGAGCTCTATGCTCGGATCGATGGTGGTGAAGCCGATGCGCATACCGTCGCGATCTCACGGCCTGCGGCGATCTCGCCTGCGCCGCCCGACATGGCCTGTGAGACTGCGGCATGCATAGCGAACACGACCGTGGAAGCGAATTTTCGTGACGCAGCCTTCGAAGGCGCCTCGGCGGACGGGTCGAGGACGTTATTCACCGATACGCAGCAGTTGACCGACAGCGCCGTCGAGGACCCCCTCGTGAGCGACAGCGCGTCTCGCGGGTGCGTGAACACAAAGAGCGAATCCTCCGGCTGCAACCTGTATGAGTCGATCTGCGCTGGCCACTGTGTGCATCCCGGCGAAGAACGCCAGCTGATCGACGTCTCGGCGGCTGTGCGCGGGGGTGGAGCGCGGGTGCAGGGCATGATGGCGGCCTCTCCTGATTGCTCGCACGTGTACTTCGTCGCCAAGGGCGTGTTGAGTGAAGCGCCGAACAGCCTGGGGCAGGTCGCGCACCGTGGCGTCGAGAACATGTATGTATATGAGCGCGACACTGCCTATCCGCAGGGACGCCTCGCGTTCATCGCGACGCTCTCACCTGCCGATCACAGCGAGTGGGAAGGGACCGCGACGGGAACCGGGGTGGCGAATGTCACGCCGGATGGGCGGTCCGTGGTCTTCACGAGTCACCGGGCGTTGACGGTGGACGATACGCGCCCAGAAGGTCCCCAGCAGGTGTTTGACTACGATGCGCGGAGTGGGGCGCTGATCCGGATCTCGGTCGGCGAGAACGGGTTCAACGACAACGGGAATGCCGGGACCGGCAACGCAAGCATCGTCAAGCTCGGAAGTGCGAGCCTTGAAACTGGAAGCCTGCCGCAACGCTCCGATCCCACGATGTCACACGATGGTGCTTATGTGTTCTTTGAAAGTCCCGTCGGGTTGACTCCCGGAGCGCTGGACGATGTTCGCACCGAAGAAGGCGCACTCGCCGAGAATGTCTACGAGTACCACGAGGGCCATGTGTACCTGATCTCCGATGGGAAGGACGTCGGCGATGAGGGATTTGGAGCGGAAGGCGTCACCACTGGCGGGGCTGAACTGCTTGGCAGCGACGCGACGGGTGCGAACGTGTTCTTCGCAACGATTGACCAGCTGAGCCCGGATGACACGGATACCGAGCGGGACTTGTATGACGCCCACGTCTGCAGTGCAAGCCTGCCGTGTCTTACGCCTGTCTCACAGCCCAAGCCGTGCGAAGGGGAAGCTTGCCATGAAGCGCCGGCCGCTCCACCCGCTGCCCCGGTGGCAGGCAGCGTGACGTTCTCTGGCACGGGCAACGCCACGCCTGTGCCTGCGAGGGCCGTGAAGGGAAGGGCGAAGCCGTTGACGCGGGCTCAGAAGGCTCAGAAGCTCGCCAAGGCGTTGCGAGCGTGCAGGCGAGAGCCCAAGCGCAAGCGGGCCTCGTGCCAGAAGAAGGTCAGGCAAGCCAAGTCTCATAGAGGGGGCAAGTGATGAGGTCCAGAGCGTTTTCACGACTGTCCTCTGGCGGCAAGTTCGCCATGGCTCCGGCGAGGCCCTGGTCCTCATCCGGGCGAGTGGCCTTTGGCAGGGCGCGCGTGGGTGTCTGCGCGTATGCCCTTGTGGTGGCGGTGGTGCTGCTGCTCGGTGTGGCCCCGGCGGTCGCGGTGCCCCCTGCTCCCGGCTTGACGATTCACTCGTTCGCCATGCCGAGTCATTTCTCGCAAGCCGACGGCAGCGTGGAATGCTTTGAATCGCCTGGGGGGGTGTGCGACGTGTACCAGATTACGGTCACGAACTCGGGCGCTGCGCCCGCGGAAGGGCCCGTCACGATCACCGATGCGCTGCCGGCGAATCTGAAGATGCAGAGGCTGCTGTCTCTTCAGTCCGGTGAACGTGGGCATGGGTTGGTGCCGGCCGGTGAATGTGAACCGGAAGCCGTGCCCGTGAAGTGCGTCTTTGCGCCGCTTGAACCGGATCAAAAGCTCGAGCTGGAAATCTCCGTGACGGCGCAGGCGGGCGCCGTCAGTGGCGAAGCGAATGTCGCCAGCGTCTTTACAGGAGCCTCCCCCGTTCCGGTGGCCACGAGCACCCTGGATGACGTCATCAGCTCCAGCCCGCCGGCATTTGGCCCAAGCGCGTTCCTGGCGGCCATCACCGGCCAGGACGGCGTGCCCGATACCCAGGCGGGGGACCACCCGTACGAGTTCACGACGAGGATCGACATGAATACCCAGATCGGGTTCGGCCCGGAAACCACAGTCCTCAGGCAGACTGGCGTTGGTGCCTTCAGGGACATCGTGGTCGATCTACCGGTCGGGTTCATCGGCAGCGCACTGGCGGCGCCGCGGTGCCCGCTCGCGCTGCTGAGCACCGAAGCGGGCTGTCCCGCCGACACGCGAATCGGGCATATCGTCACCCAGCCCCAGGCATACGCGACAGTGGACAGCGATATCTACAACATGGTGCCTGAGCACGGCGTCGCCGCAGAGTTCGGCTTCACCGACAATCTGTACAACGTGCACGTCATCTATTCCAATGTCGTGCCTAGCGCGCATGGGTATGTGCTGCGCGCCACGACGTCTGAAATCCCGGAGATCGCGTTGACGGATATCGTCCTGACCTTATATGGGGATCCCGCTGCGAAGGATGGTGGGGGCGTCGCGCCGGCTGCGTTGTTCACCAACCCGTCGGGCTGCTCCGGCGAAGCACTGGTGACGAGCATCCACATGGACTCGTGGTCGAGCCCAGGGCGCTATCGCGCGGATGGCACCCCTGACTTCTCGGACCCCAACTGGGTGGCGAGCTCTTCTGAATCCCCGCCCGTGACGGGTTGCAATGCGTTGCGTTTTGAGCCTTCGCTCAGTGTGCGTCCGGAAACCACCGCCGCGGATAGTCCCACGGGCCTTGAAGTCGATGTGAGCACACCGCAGAGCCAGGTGCCGGGGGCGCTCGCGACGCCACCGCTGCGACACGGCGTGGTGACCCTCCCCGCGGGCCTCACCGTCAACCCGGCGGCCGCGAGTGGCCTCGGTGCGTGCAGCGAAGCGCAGATCGCTCTGGGTAGCGCGGCGCCGCCGACCTGCCCGGAATCATCGAAGATCGGGACGGTCCAGGCCAGCACGCCGCTGCTCGGGAGCGCCCTCGTAGGCTCGGTATACCTCGCGACGCAGAATGAGAACCCGTTCCATGCTCTGCTCGCCGGATACATCGTCGTCGATGACCCTGCAACGGGGACGGTCGTGAAGGTCCCGGGGACGCTGATGCCCGACCCGCAGACGGGGCAGATCACGGGATCGTTTGACGAACTCCCGCAGTTTCCTCTCAGCGACCTGCGCCTGCGCTTCTTCGGTGGCGCGCGTGGCGAGCTTGCCACTCCCGAGAGCTGCGGCACCTACACCGTCACCAGCGATCTGATGCCGTGGTCGGCACCGGACTCCGGTCCCGACGCGACACCGTCGGACAGCTTCCCGATCGATGCGGGCTGCGTGACGGGGTTTGCACCGAGCTTCAGCGCAGGGAGCACGAACCCGCAAGCCGGCGGCTTCTCCCCGTTCACGCTGTCGCTCTCGCGCACCGATGGGGACCAGGGTCTCGCCGGGGTCACGGTGAACCTGCCGCCGGGCTTGTTGGGGAAGATTGCGGGTATCCCGCTGTGCCCCGATGCGAACGCCAACGCCGGTACCTGCCCCGAGGCATCCCGCGTCGGCACGGTTACTGTGGGCGCTGGTGTCGGGCCGAACCCGTTGTTCGTGAGCGGCAAGGCGTATCTGACCGGTCCCTACAATGGCGGCCCTTACGGCCTGGTGGTGGAGGTGCCTGCCGTAGCCGGCCCGTTTGATCTGGGGACGGTCGCTGTGCGCCAGTCGTTGCGGATCGATCGGCATACCGCGCAGGTGTCGGCGGTGTCCGATGCGTTCCCGACAATCCTCGACGGGATTCCGCTGCGGGTGCGCCGCGTGGATGTGACGTTGGACCGGCCTGGGTTCACATTCAACCCGACGAACTGCACACCGATGGCGATCACGGGGAGCGTGACCTCGACGCAGGGGGCGAGTGCGAACGTGTCGAGCCGTTTCCAGGCCGGTGGCTGCCGCGAGCTGCCGTTCAAGCCGGTATTCAGGGTTTCGACGCAGGCTGGGACGAGTAAGAAGAATGGGGCAAGCCTGGATGTGAAGGTCGGCTCCGGTCAGGGGCAGGCGAATATTGGGAAGGTCGCGGCGACATTGCCCAGGCAGCTCCCATCGCGTTTGACGACGATCCAGCAGGCCTGCCCACAGGCCGTGTTTGACGCGAACCCGGCGTCGTGTCCCACGGGGTCTGACATCGGGATTGCGACCGCGAAGACCCCGGTGCTCACGAGTCCTTTGACAGGTCCGGCGTATTTGGTGTCACACGGTGGCGCGGCGTTCCCCGATCTTGTAATCATCTTGCAGGGGGAAGGAGTAACGCTCGACCTGGTGGGGAGCATCGATATCAAGAAGGGCGTCACCAGCTCGACGTTCGCGAGCGTCACCGACGCACCCATCAGCTCATTCGAGCTGAAGCTCCCCGAGGGGTCGCACTCCGCGCTCACGGCGGTTCTTTCCGCGAAGGCGAAGGGCAATCTCTGCGGCACGAGTCTTGTGATGCCGACCACGCTCACGGGGCAGAACGGCGCGCAGATCAAGCAGTCGACGAAGATCGCTGTCACCGGCTGCCCGAAGGCCAAGAAGAAGACCAAGCGGGCGAGGAAGCACGAGAGAGGAAAGAAGCGGGGCAAGTGAGGGGCGTCCCGATGCCCTCGCGCGACATCGTGGCCGGGGCGCGTAAGCGCTCTGGCTCAGGCTCACGGCCCGTCGGCCCGAATCGTGTGGCGGAGATTCAGCGTCAGCGGATCATCGGGGCGATGGTGCAGGTGGCGGCGGAGAGGGGCGCGGCGAATGTGACGGTGGCGCACGTCGTGGCGCGTGCGGGGATCTCGCGCAGGACGTTCTATGAGCTGTTCGAGGACCGTGAGGCGTGTCTGTTGGCGGCGCTTGAGGAAGCGATTGGGCAGGCCGCGGCGGTCGTCGTGCCGGCGTATGAGGGTCAGGTGCGCTGGCGTGAGCGGGTCCGTGCTGGCCTGGGGGCGTTGCTCGTGTTCCTGGATGAGGAGCCTGAGCTGGGGCGGCTGTGTGTGGTCGAGGCGCTTGGCGCCGGCGATGAGGCGCTGGAGTGCCGGGCGCGCTGCATGGCTCTCATGATCCAGGCAGTGGACGAGGGTCACGTGGAGGTCGCAAGTGCCAAGCAGCCGCCTTCTATGACGGCCGAGGGGATCGTTGGGGCGGTCTTCTCGATCGTGCACGCGCGCATCCTTACGCGCGATGCCAGAGGTGGCCGTGGTGTCCCGCTGCTCACTTCCTTGCTCGGTGAGTTGATGGGCGTGATCGTGCTGCCTTACCTCGGTTACGCGGCGGCACAGAAGGAGTTGCACAAACCGGCCCCACCCCTCAAAAAAACCCGTTCGCGCCGCGACCCGCTGGAGGGACTGGACATGCGCCTTACGTATCGCACCGTTCGCGTGCTCATGGGGATCGCCGGGCATCCTGGTGCGAGCAACCGCACCGTCGCCGAGGCGTCGGGCATCTCCGACCAAGGGCAGATCTCGAAGCTCCTCGCTCGCCTGGAAAGCCTGGGTCTCGCTCAGAACACGGGCCAAGGTCACCCCAAAGGAGCGCCCAACGCGTGGCAGCTCACCGCGCGCGGGCAGGAGGTCGAGCAGGCCATACGGTTGCAGACGGGACCGGCAGGGGGGAGGGGGCACGCGAGCGAGTAGCCACCTTGAGCATACCCCCGCTGGGAGTGTGTTATACTCCCAGTATGAGTAAGAGATTGCAGGTGGTGGTTGGAGAGACCGACCTCGAACGCTACGAACGCAGTGCGCAGGCCTCCGGACAGACGCTCTCTGAGTGGGCGCGCCAGGCCATGAACGTCGCCGAGCGACATACATCCAGCGGCGATGTCGAGGCCAAGCTGGCCATCATCCGCAAGGCGGCCACGTACGAATTTCCTGCTCCCGACATCGAGACGATGCTTGCTGAGATCGAGATGGGTTACAGGCAGGATCTCCCCGGTCTCGACGCGTGATCTTCGTTGACTCAAACATCCCCATGTATCTCATAGGGGTCGAGGACCATCCGCACAAGTTCGACTCCCGCCGCCTGATCGACCGGCTGGCGAACGAACGCAGGCGCCTTGTGACCAGCAGCGAGGTCTTTCAAGAGATGCTGCACCGCTACACGGTAGCTGGCCGGCGTGAGGCGATTGAGGTCGCCTTCCACACGCTGCGCGGCATCGTGGACAACGTCTTCTCCGTGCGCGAGCAGGACATCTTCGCCGCCAAGGACCTCACTCACGCCTACCCGCGCCTGTCCTCACGTGATGCGCTGCACGCAGCCGTCATGCGCCGCACGCACGTCACGCAGATCCTCTCCTTCGATCAGGGGTTCGATCTGCTGCCGGACATCGCGCGGATGCCGGCGCCAGAGAGCGGTTAAGGGCTCGCGCTCGGCGAGCAAACGCTCTTCGCCGAGCACGCCTACATGCAGATCGCATGTGATAATGTGATTCGCATGGCATCTGTGCAGATCCGCAACGTCCCCGACCAGCTGCATCGGGCCCTGAAGGCGCGCGCCGCACAGTCGGGGATGACTCTCTCCGACTACCTGCTGACCGAGATACGCGAGGTCGCTGTGAAGCCCTCCATGCACCAGTGGCTGGATAGGGTCAGCCGCTTAGAGCCGGTCGAGACGAGCTTGACCTCCAGCGAGGCCATCCACCTCGAGCGCGAACGCGCTCCGCTGTGATCGTCGCCGATGCCAGTGCGATCGGGGATGTGCTGCTCGGCAATCGCCATGCCCCGTCCGTCCGCTCCGTGCTCGCCGGGCACTCCGCGATCCACGTTCCCGAGCACTTTCACGTCGAGCTTGTCTCCATGCTGCGAAGCCATGCGCTGCGGGGTGAGCTTGGCGAGCGCCGCCGCGCGCAGGCGCTGAGCTACCTGCGCGAGCTGCGCGTCCTGCGCTACTCCGTGGTCGATCTGCTCGATCCCGTCTGGGAACTGCGCGAGCGGCTCTCGGCCTACGACGCCGCCTACCTCGCACTCGCCCGTCGGCTCGGGCTGTTGCTGCTCACCTGCGATCGGGGGCTTGCTCAGGCCGCGCGCGCCGAGGGCCGGCTGGCCGAGCTTCCGGCCTGACCCTGCTACGGTCCCCCCATGGGCGGCGAGGTCGCCCGTGAGGTTCTTGTCTTTGTTGGCGCTCCGAAAGCGCGGATGGGGTCAGTCTGAATCTCCCTCCGCAGCAGGCGATCAGGATGATTGCCAGAACAGAAGGAGCATCACCAACATGAAGCATGAAACATTCGCCGACCTCGGCGTGTCCGAGGTCGTGTCAAGTGAGCTTGCCAAGCGCGAGATCACACAGCCGTTCGCGGTCCAGCAGATGGTCATCCCCGACATCCTCGCCGGGCACGACCTGCTGGCCAAGTCCCCCACCGGCTCGGGCAAGACCCTGGCCTTCGGCGTGCCTTTGGTGGAACTGCTCAAGGACTCAGACGCGCGGCCCTCGGCCCTGGTGCTGGCCCCCACCCGTGAGCTGGCGCTGCAGATCGTCGAAGACCTGCGGCCGATCGCCCACGCCAGGGCGCTATCGATCGCTGCGGTATACGGCGGCGCTGGCATCGTCAAGCAGGCCCGCCTGGCGGCGCGCGCACACATCGTCGTCGCTACGCCCGGCCGCCTGATGGACCTGATCGAGCGCAAGGACATCACGCTGGCGCAGGTGCGTCTGCTGGTGCTCGATGAGGCCGATCGCATGCTCGACATGGGCTTTCGCCCCGTGGTCGAGAAGATCGTGCGCATGACTCGCAAGGAGCGCCAGACGCTGCTTTTCTCCGCCACGCTCGATGGTGAGGTGGGGCGGCTGGCGAAGTCCTACACGCACAATGCGCGCCGCCACGAGCACACCCACTCGCCTGAGCGCAGCGCGCAGGTCGAGCACCGCTTCCTGAAGGTCTCGCACGAGGGCAAGGTCGGGCGCCTGGTGACCGAGCTGGCCGAGGCCGAGCGCGGGCTGACGCTCGTGTTCGTGCGCACCAAGCGCGGCGCCGACCGGCTGGTCAAGAAACTGACCGCCAGCAAGGTGGCGGCGGTGGCGATGCACGGCGACAAGTCCCAGGCCCAGCGCGAGCGCGCGCTGGCGAGCTTCGAGTCGGGCAAGGTCGACACGCTGGTGGCCACCGACGTCGCTGCGCGCGGCATCGACGTGGCTGGCATCACGCACGTCATCAACTTCGACATCCCGGCCACCGGCGAGGACTACGTGCACCGCATTGGGCGCACCGCCCGCGCGGGTGCCAGCGGCGTGGGCCTCACCTTTGTATCCCACGACCAGGCGCATGAGATGGTTGGCATGGTGCGCGACCTCGGACTGCACCGCGAGCTTGAGCTGGGAGGGCTGATGAGCGACGCCACGCGGGGCCGCGAGCGCCCCGCCGGCTCTCACCGGCGCCCGCCTTCGCACGGGCGTGGGCAGGGCGGCTCACGGGGGGGCTCGCAGAGCGGCTCACAGGGCGGTCCACGAGGGCGCGGCCAAGGCGGCTCGCGCGGGCGCTCAGGCGCTCGCTCGCGCTAGCGCCGCGTTCCGGGGATCGGATTGGTAGATTTCCGAAGTGACGCCATGAGTGATAACCAATCTCCTGGCGATCCGGCAGAGGATCGCCCTGGGCCGGAGCACGTTCAGCCCCCCGAATTCGAGACGCTCGATCGCGTGCTGACGGGGATCATCACGGTCGGGCCGATTCTTGCGCTTGTCCTCGTCGCATGGCAGCTGTGGGACGGCCTGCTGCACCCCTCTGACGTGATCGTCTTCGTGGTCATCTACCTGCTCACGGGCCTCGGTGTGACGATCGGCCTGCACCGTCTGCTGACACACCGCAGCTTCAAGACCTATCCGCTGGTGCGCGGCATCTTCGCGGTGCTCGGCTCGGCCGCGATCGAGGGCCCTGTCATCTCGTGGGTGGCGGACCATCGCAAGCACCATGCGTTCTCCGATCGTGCCGGCGATCCCCACAGCCCGCACGTCGACCACGGCTCAGGCTTGCGCGGCGCGCTGCGCGGCCTTGGCCATGCGCACCTGGGCTGGCTGTTCATCCACACCGAGCGCGGCTCGCGCGAACGCTATGCGCCGGACCTGCTCGCCGACCCGGTGGTGTCCTTCGTGGATCGCACCTTCTTCGTGTGGGCGATTGGGGGCCTCGCGGCGGCCTTCGCGTTGGGAGGCCTCATCGGCGGAACCTGGCGCGCTGCCTTCACGGGCCTGTTGTGGGGTGGCGCGGTGCGCATGCTGGTGCTGCACCATGTCACCTACTCGATCAACTCTCTGTGTCACTTCTTCGGGCGCCGGGACTACGTCACCGGCGATCATTCCCGCAACCTCGCGTGGCTGGCCCCGCTGTCGATGGGCGAGGCCTGGCACAACAACCATCACGCCTTCCCCACCTCCGCCTTTCACGGGCTCAGCTGGCGCCAGCTCGACCTCTCCGCGCTGGTGATCCGCACGATGGAGCGCGTGGGGCTCTGCTGGGATGTCGTGCGCGTCTCCCCCGAGCGCCGCACGAGCAAGCGCTACATCGCGGTCTAAGCTCAATTCGTGCCACAAGCAGTTCCCCCGCTGCGCGAGATCCTCGCCGGCCGTGCCGGCGAGGAGATGGCGCTCAACGACCGCTACCTGAACCCGCAGCTGGGGCGCATCGTACGCACGCTGGGCTTTGACCGGGTCTGGACGAGGGGGGAGGGCGCGCACCTGATCGACTCCGAGGGCCGGCGCTACCTCGACCTCTTCGGCGGCTACGGGGTGTTCGCGATCGGCCGCAATCACCCCCAGGCGATCGCCGCCATTCAAGAGGTCATGCAGGCCCACACCGCCAATCTGCCCCAGCTGGGGGTGACGCTCTTGAGCGGAGTGCTGGCCGAGCAGCTGCTGGCCCGCGCTCCCGGCAGTGTGGGGGCGATGGTGCCCGCCAACAGCGGCGCCGAGGCCGTGGAGGCCGCGATCAAGATCGCGCGCGCCGCCACGGGGCGGGGTCGCATCCTTTACGCCGAGCACGCCTTCCATGGCCTGACGCTGGGCGCGCTGTCGATCAATGGCAACGCCGAGTTTCGCGACGGCTTCGGGCCGCTACTGCCGGGCTGTAAGTCGGTGCCCTTCGGGGATCTCGATGCCTTGGAGCGTGAGCTGGCGCGCGGCGACGTGGCGGGCTTCGTGGTGGAGCCTGTGCAGGGCAAGGGGGTCAACCTGCCCCCTGCCGGCTACCTGCAGGGCGCACAGCGGCTGTGCCAGGCCACGGGGGCGCTGTTCATCTGCGATGAGGTGCAGACCGGCCTGGGACGCACCGGCCGCTTCCTCGCCCTGGAGCACTGGGGCCTTGAGCCGGACATGGTGTGTGTCGCCAAGGCCCTCTCCGGAGGGCTTGTGCCGATCGGCGCGCTGCTGGTCTCGCGCCATGCCTTCGACCGCGTGTTCGACGGCATGGAACGGGCCGTGCGCCACGGCTCGACCTTTGGCGGCAACGACCTGGCGGCGGCTGCCGGCCTGGCGACCCTGAAGGTGCTTGAGGAGGAGGATTTGGTGGGCCGCGCCCAGCGTATGGGGGCGTTGCTGCTGGAGCTCACGCGCCCTTTGGTCGAGCGCTACGCCGTTGTCAGAGACGTGCGCGGCATCGGCTTGATGTGGGCGATCGAGCTGGGGCCGCCCGAAGGTCGCCTGGGACGCTCGCTGTGGAGCGGCGTCGAGCGCATGCAGCCGGGCCTGTTCGCGCAGCTCATCACGGTGCCTCTGTTCCACGAGCACCGCATTCTCTGCCAGGTGGCGGGGCATCGGATGAACGTCATCAAGGCGCTGCCGGCGCTTGTCATCGAAGAGGCCGAGATCAGACGTTTCGCGGCGGCGCTGGAGGAAGTGGTGGCCAAGGCGCAGCGGATGCCTTCGGCCTTGACCCGCTTTGGCTCGCGCCTAGCCGTGGGCGCGGCGCGCGCCCGCTAGCCTGTCGCCCGTGGCCACCCAGCCGACATCTACCACCGAGACCAGCGTGCCCACCCGCCGCGAGGACATCCGCAACGTAGCGATCATTGCTCACGTCGACCACGGCAAGACGACGCTGGTCGACGCGATGCTGTGGCAGTCGGGCGCCTTCCGCGCCGGCCAGGATGTGGCCGACCGCGTGCTGGACTCGATGGATCTGGAGCGCGAGAAGGGCATCACGATCCTCGCCAAGAACACCTCCCTGCATTACAAAGGCGTCAAGCTCAACATCATCGATACCCCCGGCCACGCCGACTTCGGCGGCGAGGTCGAGCGCGGCTTGACGATGGTCGATGGCGTGCTGCTGCTGGTCGACGCCTCCGAGGGTCCGCTGCCGCAGACGCGCTTTGTATTGCGCAAGGCGCTTGAGTCGCGTCTGCCGGTGATCCTGGTGGTCAACAAGGTGGATCGCCCCGACGCGCGCGTGGCGGAAGTGGTGGACGAGGTGTATGAGCTGTTCCTTGACCTCGACGCGCAGGAGGACCAGATCGAGTTCCCGATCGTCTACTGCAACGCGAAGGCTGGCCGGGCGTCGCTGGCCTACGACGCCGAGGCTGAGGGTGGCGGCTTGATGAGCGGTGACCTGGGGCCGCTGCTGGATCTGCTTCTGGAGCACATTCCCGCCCCTACCTATGAGCCCGATCATCCGCTGCAGGCGCTCGTTACCAACCTCGACGCCTCCCCTTACGTGGGCCGCCTGGCGATCTGCCGCGTGCGCCACGGCAGCATCCGCAAGGGGCAGACGATCGCCTGGTGCCGCTCAGACGGGACGGTGGAGCGCGCGCAGATCAGCGAGCTGTATGTGACCGAGGCGCTTGAACGCGTGGAGGCCGCGGAGGCCGGGCCAGGCGAGATCATCGCCGTGGCGGGCATCGCCGAGGTGACGATCGGCGAGACACTGGCGGACGCCGAGGACCCGCGGCCGCTGTCGGTCATCACCGTCGATGAGCCTTCGCTGTCAGTGACCATTGGCATCAACACCTCGCCTTTGGCGGGGCGCGAGGGCAGCAAGCTGACCGCGCGCCAGGTCCGTGCGAGGCTCGATCAGGAGCTGGTGGGCAATGTCTCGTTGCGCGTGCTCGACACCGATCGCCCGGATGCCTGGGAGGTGCAGGGGCGCGGCGAGCTGCAGCTGGCGATCCTCGTGGAGATGATGCGCCGCGAGGGCTTTGAGCTGATCGTGGGGCAGCCTAAGGTGCTGGAGCGCGTGATTGACGGGCACCGCCACGAGCCGGTGGAGCGCCTGGCGATCGATGTGCCCGAGGATTACGTCGGCGTTGTCACGCAGCTGCTGGCGCTGCGCAAGGGTCGAATGGAGCACATGACCAACCACGGCACGGGGTGGGTGCGCATGGAGTATCTGGTGCCTGCGCGCGGGTTGATCGGCTTTCGCACCGAGTTTTTGACCGAGACCCGCGGCACGGGCCTGATGCACCACGTGTTCGACCGCTGGGAGCGCTGGGCGGGCGAGCTGCGCACGCGCAATACGGGTGTGCTCGTGTCAGATCGCCGGGGGGACACAGCGCAGTTCGCGCTAATGAACCTGCAGGAGCGGGGGACCTTGTTCGTGGGGCCTGGCGAGGAGGTGTATGAGGGGATGATCGTGGGCGAGAACGTGCGCTCGGATGACATGGACGTGAATGTCTGCAAGGAAAAGCACCTCACCAACATGCGCTCCTCGACCTCGGATGTGCTCGTGCGCCTCGTGCCCCACCGCGAATTGACGCTCGATCAGGCGATGGAGTTCGTGCGCGATGACGAGTGCGTCGAGGTGACGCCGCAGAGCGTGCGCCTGCGCAAGGCCGTGCTGGGGAAGACCGACAGGATGAAGGCCGCGCGGCTGCGCAAATAGCAGGGCTTGACAGTCCATAAGCACCAGAGTCTCCTTTGGGGCTTGACAACACTTACGGCTTGTGCTTATAGTGCTCTTGCCTTGTTTGCATAGGTCGGGTCAATGGGTCCTTCCGCTGGTGCGGGTTTCCATGGGACCGCAGGGAATGTCGGAGAGGGATTTCGATCGCTTCAGAGGGTTTTGAGATGAGTGGTCTTCTTTTCACCGCGCGTGGCGCGGCCAATGATGTTGCGGCCCCGGTTGGGGTTGTAACTAGATGCGTCAGCATCACTGACGCATCTCTCTCTCTCTCTCTCTCTCTCTTGGCCGGGCTGGCTAGCTTCTAGGCCGCGCTTTCTGCTTGCCACTCTGCGCCGTGTGCGCAGGGTGGTTTTGTGCTGCCCGGTTCTCCTGGGTGGTCGTGTTGGCTACTGCTCCGGGAGGGGATGTTGATGCTGCGTCGCGCTTTGCTCGTGCTTGCGGGCCTGTTGGTGTTGGGGGCGTTGGTGGTGGGCTCCGCGTTCGGGGCGCTCTCCTATCCCTTCGATGGGCAGTTGGTGCCGGCGGGCGGGTCGTTTGGTGGTCTTGAAGCGGGAAGCGTCGCGGTGGATGACGCCAATGGGGATACCTACGTCGCGGATTCGGCCTCGGGCTCGGTCAGTGTGTTTGAAACGGCGTCGGGGACACAGCTTGCGGGTCTTGATGGTTCGCTGGCGCCCGCCGGGTCCTTCGGCGGGGCGCAGGTGGAGGTCGCGGCGAACAATGGGACGGGCGATGTGTATGTGCTGGATTCGACTGACAACGTCGTGGATGTGTTCGCTGCATCGGGCGGCTATGTGTGTCAGATCACGGGCAGCGCCTCGCCGTCGGCTAGTGAGTGCAATGGCGTGGCGGGGAGCGATACGCCGGCGCACGGATTCAGCACGCCGGGTGGGATCGCGGTGGACCAGGCCACAGGCGATGTGTATGTGGTGGACGCTCACCACGGTGTGGTCGATGTCTTCAGCGCGACCGGGGCATATTTGAGACAGCTGTCGCTTGCGTCGATCCCCGGTGGCTTCGGCAGCCTCAGCGAAACCTATACGCGCGCAGTCGCTGTCGATGACTTCAACGGTGATGTGTACGTCGCGGACTCCAATATCGATGTCGTGTATGTGTTCAATGCCGCCGGGGAATACGAAGCGACCTGGACTGGCGCGAATACGGCGGTGGGATCTTTCGGTGGCGGCACCGGGTATGTCAGCGTCGCCGCCGACGATGCGAGCGGCAACGTGTATGTCACCGACTCGGCGGACTTCGTCACCGATGTCTTTGCTCCTTCCGGTGAATCTATCGGGCAGCTCGACCATTTCTCCAACAGCTCCCCCGTCGCGGCGAGGGGCACGGCGGTCGATCAGGCGAGCGGCAGGATCTACGTCTCTGAGGAAACGCTTGTGGACATCTTCGGGCCGGGGGTCGTCGTGCCCGATGTCAGGACCGGTGGGGCCTCGAATGTGCAGCCTACGAGCGCGACGCTCCAAGGGACGGTCAACCCGGCCGGGGTCCAGTTGGGCTCCTGCCGCTTCGAATACGGGACCAGCACGGCCTATGGGCAAAGTGTGCCGTGCGTGCCCGCTGCAGGGTCGATCCCCGCGGACTCAAGCGATCATGCGGTGAGCGCGGACGTGGCGGGTCTGCAGCCAGGGACGGTCTATCACTTCCGCCTGGCGGCCGCGAACGAAAACGACGCGAGCGAACCGAACAGCGGCGCAGACACGACGTTTGAAACATTGCCACCGCCCTCGATCGCCAGCGCCGCGGCCTTGAACGTGACTGGCGCCTCCGCGGATCTCACGGCGCGCATCGACTCCGGAGGCCTCACCGGCGCCTACCGCTTCGAATACGGCATCAGCTCCGCGTATGGTGCAAGGGTCCCGGTGCCTGATGGTGATATCGCAGCGGGTGCCGGTGCCCAAACGGTCACTCAGCACGTGAGCGGCTTGCAGGCGAACACCACCTATCACTGGCGTGTCGTCGCACAGAACGCGGCCGGGATCACGACTGGGGTTGACCACACTTTCATCTACGACACGAGCGGTGCGGGGCTGCCGGACAACCGTGCGTATGAGATGGTGACACCGCCCAGCAGGAATGGCGCGTTGGTCGGCGTCGGGTTTCTCATCATCGGCTCCGATGTCGCGGAAAGCGGTTCGCGTCTGACGATCGCGAGCATTCAGTGCTTTGCCGGCTCCAGCTCGTGCAACGCAAACAGGCAGACCGAGGGCGATCCGTTTGCGTTTACGCGCACGCCTGGTGGTTGGGTGACGAGTGCGCTTGCGCCGGCAGCGGGACAGTACGACAGCAATACCCCCTGGCTTTTCAATGCTGATGCGGGAACTGCGCTTTTCAGCGTTCCGACTCCGCCGGCGGGCGAGGATGATTGGCTTGCGCGTCGGGCCGATGGGTCGTTCATCGATCGTGGGCCGGTGACGAAGCCCTCGGCAGGCGCGCTCGGCACACACGCGACTGGTGAAAAGGAGGCCACGGCCGATTTCTCCCATGTGATCTACGAGCTTAACGGCGAAGGGTTGTGGCCTTTTGACGCGACGCAGGCCGGCGATTCCTCGCTGTATGAAGCTGGCGGTGGCAGTGGCGCGGCGCCTGCCCTGGTGGGGGTGAGCGGCGGTGCGGGCAGCACCGACCTGATCAGCACATGCGGGGCGGCTTTCGGCGGTGGGGAAGGCGATTCGCCGTTCTATAACTCCCTTTCCGCAGATGGCCGGACCGTGTTCTTCACCGCGGCCGCGTGTCCTTCGGGCTCAGGTTCGAACGCGGGTGTGGAAGTGCCGGCCAATACGCTGTATGCACGTATCGACGGGTCGCGGACGGTTCTGATCTCGGGGCGCTCCCCACTTGATTGCACGGGCGCGTGTCTGGGCTCGACTCCGAGCGCCGCTGAATATCGGGGCGCATCGACCGACGGGTCGAAGGTGTTCTTCACGAGCAGGCAGCGGCTGACCGATGCCGCCGGCGAAGGCGAGCAGAACCTGTATGAGTATGACTTCGCGCGGCCTGTGGGAGAAAACCTGGTGGCGATCTCCGCGGGAGATACGAGCGGTGGTGGACCGGGGGTGCTGGGTGTCCAGGCAATCTCATCCGATGGGTCCCATGTCTACTTCGTTGCCAGCGGAGTCCTGACGGGCGCGAGCAACAGTCACGGTCAGGATGCCCAGGCCGGCGCTGAGAACCTGTATGTCTTCGAGCGTGACAAGGACCATCCTGGGGGACATGTGGCATTTATCGCTGTGCTGCCGCCCTCCGATGAGGAATTCCTCTTACGTGGGGTCAGCTGGCTGGGTTTCGCCGGGGGTGGGAGTTTGGCAAATGTGACGCCCGATGGACGTTTCCTGGTATTCATCAGTCACGGCCGGTTGACGCCTGATGATACGAGCAGCAACGGGTTGACACAGGTATTTCGTTATGACGCGCAGACCGGCGAGCTTGTCCGGATCTCCGTCGGAGAGCGCGGCTTCAACGACGACGGCAACGCCGGGTTGGGCGGGGCAAGCATCGCGCCGGCTCACGTAGCGGCTCACGCAGGCCCAGTGCGTCCAGATCCGACGATGTCTCACGACGGTGCGTATGTGTTCTTCGAAAGTCCTGTCGGGTTGACACCACAGGCGTTGAACAATGTGCAGATCGGGGTCGAACCAATCTTCCACGACCCGACGTATGCGGAGAACGTGTATGAGTGGCACGAAGGGCATGTGTATCTGATCTCCGATGGCAAGGACACATCGGCCCTCAGCCTCGGCAAGGACCCATTCGGCATCAGCGGTGGCTTCAGCTCTGTGCGGTTGATCGGCAGTGACGCAACGGGCGCGAACGTGTTCTTTACGACGGCGGATGGCTTGACGGGGCAGGACACCGATGGCCAGATGGATTACTACGACGCGCGGGTCTGCACCACAAATGATCCCTGTGTAGATGGTTCGACGGCGTCGGTGCCCTCCTGTGCAGGTGAAGGGTGTCGCGGAGCGCCGGGGGCGGCGCCGTCTCTTGCCGCGCCGGTGAGCGCGTCGTTCTCCGGTGCGGGGAATCTCATGAGAGAAACGACGCCTGTCGTGAAAGCGAAGAAGAAAGTCAAGCCCAGGAAGGCGAAGAAGCACAAGAAGCGGAGGCGAAAGGCTATCGGGAAGCGTGGCAAGGCGAAGAGATCGGTTCGTTCAACACGGAGGGGCAAGTAAATGCGCTTGAGAGTTCGCCGTCTCCTATTTGTTTCTGTGGCTCATCGCTGTGTGGTGATGCTGACCGTGCTGCTGGCCTTGCTCGTGCTCGGTGCTGGGGAGGCGATCGCCGCGACTCCTGGGCCAGGCTTGAGGATCGATTCGTTAGCGGCGCCAACCAGCTTCTCGGCGCAAGACAACACTGACTGTATATCTGAAAGCCAGGGATTTCTTTGCGATGTCTATGAGGTCAGGGTGACGAATGCGGGCAGCCTGCCGACGGATGGCAGTCCGCTGACAATCGCGGACACGCTGCCGGCGGGCCTGCAGGTGCAGCAAATAAGATTCCGATTTTCAGGCGACGAACATAGTGGCAAAGAATACAATGGTCTTTGCAGTATCGCTTTGGTGCAGTGCCAATGGTCGGATACGTTGGCGCCGGATGAGAGGCTCACGATGTTTGTGTATGTGACGGTGCAGCCGGGTGCCCCTGCGAGTTTGATCAACACGGCGAGCGTATCGGGTGGCGGTGCGGGGGAGGTCTCGACGAGCGTGCAGAACGCGAACGGCTCGATACCGCCGTTGTTCGATGTGAGCGCATTCGGCTCGTTCATCACCGGACTCGACGGGGCGCCCGACACGCAGGCTGGTGCTCATCCGTATGAGCTCACCCAGAAGATCAACCTCAACACCGTGTTCCGGATCAACTCTGAAGGCAAACGTGGGGACGCTAGTGTTCATGATGTAAGGGATATCGTTGTGGATCTGCCGTTGGGGTTTGTCGGTAGCGCCTTGTCGGCGCCGACGTGCACACTGGCGCAGATCTCCCAGCCAGGGAGCTGTCCGCCCGCCACCCAGGTCGGGTACATCAAGACCGAGGGTGGGGGTCCGACAGAGGTGGATGGCCCGTTGTTCAACATGGCGCCTGAGCATGGCGTCGCGGCGGAGTTTGGCTTTGTCGATCTGTTGAAGGTCTCCCATGTGATCTATGCGAGTGTCGTGCCTTCCCCGAGGGGTTATGTGTTGCGCGCTGTGAGCCCTGAAGTTCCGCAGGTCCCGTTGCGGGATATCGTCGTGGGCTTGTATGGGAATCCTGCCGCGCGTGATGGCAGTGGCAATACGCCGGTCGCGCAGTTCACGAATCCCAGCGACTGCACGGGCGGGCCTCTCGCCACGATGATTCATATGGACTCTTGGCAAGCTCCGGGGCGTTTCGACGCGGATGGATTGCCTGATTTCACGGACTCCAGCTGGGCATCGGGCACCTCGGAATCGCCGCCTGTGACGGGTTGTGATCTGTTGCGGTTCGATGGGGCGGTCACAGCGCGGCCGGAAACGACACAGGCGTCTTCGCCGACGGGTTTGGATGTCGAGTTGAAGGTCCCGCAGAACGAGGACCCGAATGCGCTGGCGACTCCCCCGTTGCGCAAAGCGGTGGTGACGCTGCCTGCCGGTCTGGCTGTGAACCCGTCGGCGGCGGATGGATTGCAGACGTGCTCGCCTGTGCAGATCGGCTTGGGGAGCAGCAGCCGGCCGTCCTGTCCGGCGGCGTCGAAGGTCGCCTCGGTGGAGGTGGAAACTCCTGCCTTGGCGGGGGTCCTTCAGGGCTCGGTTTACCTGGCGACCCAGAGTGAAAACCCGTTCCATACGCTGCTGGCGGGATATATCGTTGTGGATGATCCCACTACGGGGGTGCTGCTGAAGGTCGCGGGTCGTATCGACCCTGACCCGGTTACAGGTCAATTGGTGGCGACGTTCGATGAAAGCCCGCAGTTTCCATTCGGTGATCTGAAGTTGCATTTCTTTGGTGGCCCTCGCGCGCCCTTGATGACTCCCGTGGGGTGCGGGTCCTACACGACGAATGCGGTGTTGACGCCATGGTCGGCGCCGGATTCTGGTCCCCCCGCGACGTCCTTGGACGCCTTCCAGGTGACGTCTGGCTGTGGTGGTGGGTTTGCCCCCGCGTTCAGTGCGGGCACGACGAGCAATCAGGCGGGTGGGTTCAGTCCGTTCACGGCTACCTTCTCCCGCGGCGATCAGGACCAGAGCTTGAGCGGGGTGTCGGTCAAGACTCCCCCGGGCCTGTTGGGGGTCCTCAAGGGCGTCGAGCAGTGCCCCGAGCCGCAGGCCAGCCAGGGCGCGTGTGGGGCAGGCAGCCTGATCGGGCACACCACTGTCGCCGCCGGGGCGGGTCCTGACCCATTCTGGGTACAAGGTGGCCAGGTGTTCCTCACCGGCCCTTACAAGGGCGCTCCTTTCGGTCTCTCCGTGGTAGTGCCCGCGGTAGCGGGGCCGTTCAATCTCGGCAACGTCGTTGTGCGTGCGGCGATCAGCGTCGATCCGCATACCGCGCAGATCACGGTCTCAAGCGACCCGTTGCCGACGATCCTCCAGGGCATCCCCCTGGATGTCAGGACGGTGAACGTCGCGATCGATCGGCCGAGGTTCATGTTCAACCCCACCAGCTGTGAACCCTTGTCGGTCGGTGGGACACTCACCAGCACCCAGGGCGCCACCGCGAGCGTGTCCAGTCGCTTTCAGGCGGCGAACTGCACAAGCCTCAAGTTCAAGCCGTCGTTCAAAGTCTTCACACAGGCGAAGACCAGCAAGAAGAACGGCGCCAGCTTGGATGTGAAGGTCGGCTACCCCGCAGGGGCTCAGGCGAACATCCGCAGTGTCGCTGTGAGTCTCCCCAGGCAGTTGCCCTCCAGGCTCACCACGATCCAGCAGGCCTGCCCTGAAGCGACGTTCAACGCGAACCCCGCGGGCTGCCCTGTGGGCTCGGTCATCGGGACCGCCCTGGCCCGGACCCCGATCCTCGCAAGCCCGGTCGTGGGTCCGGCTTATCTGGTCTCTCACGGCGGGGCCGCATTCCCCGACCTCGTCGTGATCCTTCAGGGCGAAGGCGTCACGCTGGACTTGGTGGGCAGCATCGACATCAAGAAGGGCGTGACCAGCAGCACCTTCGCGTCGGTGCCGGATGCGCCGATCAGCTCGTTTGAGCTGAAGCTCCCGGAGGGACCTCACTCCGGGCTCGCGGCAGTCCTGCCTGCCAAGGCAAAGGGAAACCTCTGCGGCGCGACCCTCACGATGCCCACGGCGCTCACCGCGCAGAACGGAGCACAGATCAAGCAGAGCACCAGGATCGCGGTCACCGGCTGCGCCAAGGCGAAGAAGAAGACCAGGCACAAGAAAACCCCCGAGCGCGCCAAGAAAAGGCAGTAGGCGGGGAGCGATGCTCGTGTCTTCCGTCGATCGTGGGGCCGGGGCGCGTAAGCGCGCGCGTCCTGGCCCGAATGGTCTGCCACGGGAGCATGTGACTGAGATCCAGCGCGTGCGGATCTTGACGGCGATGGCCGAGGTCGCGGCCGAGCGGGGGGCGGGGGCGGCGAGTGTCGCGCATATCGTCGCCCGTGCGGGGGTGTCCCGCCGCACGTTCTATGACCTCTTCGAGGACCGCGAGGACTGTTTTCTTGCGGCGTTCGATGAGGCTGTCGCGCAGGCCGCCAGGAGCGTGCTGCCGGCGTATGAAGGTGAGGCCCGCTGGCGCGAGCGGGTCAGGGCTGCGCTGCTGGCGCTGCTGGTGTTCTTCGAGGAGGAGCCCGCGCTGGCGCGGCTGTGTGTCGTGGAGGCGCTCGCGGCGGGGCCGAGGGCGCTTGAGCGTCGTGCGCAGGTGCTCGACCAGCTCCTGGGGGCGGTCGATCAGGGCAGAGTGGAGCGTCCCGCCAGGGTGCCTGAGCCGTCGCCCCTGGCGGCGGAGGGCGCGGTCGGCGCGGTGCTCTCGGTGATCCACCGCCGATTGCTGGCCGGTGGCGGCCAGCCCCTCACCGAGCTCTTGAGCGAGCTGATGAGCGCGATCGTGCTGCCCTACCTGGGATTTTCAGCGGCACAGAAGGAGCTGCACAGACCGGCCCCCCAGCTCAAAACAAAAAAGAAGAGCCCGCACGGCGATCCGCTTGAGGGTCTTGACATGCGCATCACGTATCGCACCGTCAGGGTTCTGATCGTGATCGGCTCCAGCCCCAAGGCGAGCAACCGCGAGATCGCCACCGCGGCGGGCATCGCCGATCAGGGGCAGGTCTCCAAGCTGCTCACGCGCCTTGAGAGCCTCGGGCTCGTGCGCAACGACGGCATCGGCCACGCCAAGGGCGCGCCCAACTCCTGGGTGCTCACCCCAAGGGGCCTTGAGGTCGAGCGCGCCATCCGCGTGCAGACCGCCGCGCGCGGCGCGCTCGGCGCGGCTCGCTAACGTCCATCGCGACCGGTCGGAAACGTTTGAACCTTCGGGCGTAAGTCCTAAGCTTGGAAAAACACGGCTGTCTCGAAAAATCTTCAGTGGTTGCCGCAATGTGACCGGCTCCGCCCGAGTTTTGGGATACGGTCTTCCCTATGGCGGCCCGAAGGGGATCGGACATGTCGGCGGGGAAGGCAGTGTTGGGTCTTGTGATCCAGCGTCCCGGCTACGGTTATCAGCTTGAGCAGCGCGTCAAGGAGCGCTTCGGCTCAGCGCAGTTCGTGGCATCCAGCATCTACAAGGCGCTGGGTCGTCTGGAGAAGGACCGCCTGATCCGCGTTGTCGGCGAGGAGGAGCCCGAGCTGGCCGATGCCGAGCGTCAGCGGCGCATCAAATACGAGGCCACCCAGCGGGGAGTGGGCTATTTCAGAGAGTGGCTGCGCGCCTCCTCTTCAGTGCCGCTGGTGCGTGAGGAGCTGCAGCTGCGGATCGCCTTCTGCGAGCCTCACGAGTTGCCACGACTGATTGAGATCATTCACGGCGAGGAGCAGGTCTGTCTGGCGATGCTCAACGATTTTCAGCGAAGCCTGCACGTGGCCGAGCGCGTGGACAGCCGGCGGGAGTGGGCGCGGCTGATGGATATGGCCGTCGATCACGCCGAGGCGGGCTTCTGGGATGCGCGCATCAGGTGGCTTCAGGACGTGCGAATCTTCTTGGAGGGGCTGCGCGAGGAGGCTGAGCGCTGCGCGGGGCGCCCCGTATGGGGGGTTCCATGAGCGACCGGCGACAGCTGCGCCTCAAACATGGTCGCCTGCGCTCAGGGTCCCCGCCGCCGGCGCTCCAAGGGGGGCCCAGGTGACAGGCCCGCTGCTGTCGCTGACTGGGGTCAGCCGCAGCTTTCGGCGCGGGCGCCACGAGTTGCGCGTGCTCGCGGATGTGTCGTTGCATGTGAGCGCGGGTGAGATCGTGGCGGTGCAGGGACAGCGCGGGGCAGGCAAGACCACGCTGCTGAAGATCGCGGCCGGCATGGAACCATCCGATGGAGGCCGTGTCAGCTTCGACGGCTGGGATTTGACGGAGGTCTCCGATGTGCAGCTCTCGCGCCTCTTGGGCGAGCAGATCGGATGGGTGCAGAACAGCGGTCCGGAGAGCCGCGTGCGCGTGCTTGACTACGTGGCGCTGCCGCTGTTGATCTCACTCGGAGATCGCGCGGCCTATACGCGGGCAGAACAGGCGCTCGATCGCGTTGGCGCCGCTGAGTGCACCCACCAGCGTTGGGAGACCCTCTCCGATGGGGAGCGCGGATTAGTCGGAATTGCCCACGCGATTGTGCGTAGCCCGCGCCTGCTGCTGATCGACGACGTGACCACAATTCTCGGTATCCGTGAGCTTGACACGCTCGGCCATTTGCTGCGCTCGATCGCTGGCGAATCGGCCATTGGCGTGTTGATGACGGTGTCTGAGCTGACGGCGGCGAATTGCGCGGACCGCAGAATGACGCTCGCCGGTGGGCGCCTGTTGGGGCCGCCATCGGAGTTGCTGCCCGAGATGCCGGATCGACCGGACGAGGGCAAGGGCGACGTGATCGACCTTTCCAGCAGGGAACGGCTCGCCTGATGAATCCTCGAATGGGGGTTCCGTGCTCGAGCTGAGTAGCCTCGTCAAGCACTATCAGGCGGGTGAGGGCGAGACGGTGCGTGCGGTGGACGGCGTGTCGCTGTCGATTGAACGCGGGGAGCTGGTGGCGTTATACGGTCCCAGCGGATCGGGCAAGTCGACGCTGCTGATGCTGATCGCGGCCTTGATGCGCCCCGACAGCGGCAAAGTGCTCGTTGAAGGACGTGAGGTCTCGGCGCTATCTGAGGATGAGGGCGCTCGTTATCGCCTGAGCGAGCTGGGCTATGTGGACCAGTCGCTGGAACTGCTGCCTGGGGCACGGGTGATCGAGAACGCCGCGGTGAAGTTGTGGTTGACCGATGCGCGCAACGCGGAACGACGCGTGAAGCCGCTGCTGGAGCGCCTGGGCCTGGGCGACCGGCTGCGCCACCGGCCCCACCAGCTCTCGATGGGCGAGCGTCAGCGGGTGATGATCGCGCGAGCGCTCTCCACCGATCCCAAGTTGGTGCTGGCCGACGAGCCGACGGGCAATCTCGACACGCGCCGCGGACGCGAAGTGCTGCAGCTGCTGCACGATCTGTGCCATGAGCGTCAGGTGGCGATCCTGCTGGTCACCCATGACCCGCAGGCCGTGGCATTCGCCGATCGTGTTTACATGCTGTGCGATGGGAAGCTCTTGGACTACGAGCCCGATGAGCTGTTCATGTCCCCGGCGCTGGGTGTCGGGCAAGAATGAGCCAGGAGCGCAGGACGATGCGACTATCGAGCATTCTGCGGCTGTATCGTGCACGCCTGCGCGCGCGGGTGGTGCTGGTACAGGAGCTGTTCGCGATGCTTGGTCTCGCGGTGGGCGTGGCGCTGCTGTTCGCCTCGCAGGTGGCGAGCGCCAGCCTTGACGACTCGGTCAGGCAGTTCACGCACGGCGTCATCGGCCAGGCCCGCCTGCAGCTGCTCGCGCGCGACCCGCGCGGCTTCGATGAACGCCTGCTGCGCTCGGTGCAAGGTCTGCCGGGGGTGCTGGCGGCGGTGCCGGTCCTTGAGGAGCATGGCAGCCTGATCGGCAAGGGAGGCGAAGAGCCGGTGGACCTGATTGCGGGCGATCCCCGTTTTGCCCATCTGGCCGGTCCGTTGCTGCGCAACTTCAGCGCCTCACAACTCGCCGGCCAGCACGCGCTGGCGTTGCCGACCGCGGTCGCGCAGAGGGTTGGCGTGCAGCCGCTGCAGACCGTTACGCTGGAGCTCGGCAAGAGCGCAAGGCAGGTGTTGGTGGGGGCGAATCTGGGCGAGGCGGAGATCGGGGGCTTGGTGGATAGCCCGATCGCGCTGGCGCCGCTCGCCTACCTTCAGCAGCTGGCCGGTATGCGCGGGCGCATCACGCGCATACTCGTGCAGCCGCAGGTGGGGCATGATCGTGAGGTACGCGCGGGTCTGCTCGCGCTGGCCGCCGGACGCTTGAATGTGGAGGCGGCCGATTCCGACGCGACGCTCTTCAGCCAGGCAGCGGGGCCGATCGACCAGTCGATGAGCACCTTCTCGGCGATCGGCGCGCTCGTGGGCTTCATGTTCGCCTACTGCGCGATGCTGCTGACGGTACCGCTGCGCCGAGGCCTGATCCGCGATCTACGCCGCGATGGCGCGACCCGCTGGATGACGGTCAAGACGTTGCTGTTTGATGCGGTAGCGCTCGGGGTGCTGGCATCGTTGCTCGGGCTGGCGCTGGGGGAGCTGCTGTCGATTACCTTGCTGCACTCCAATCCCGGCTACCTGTCGTTCGCCTTTCCGGTGGGCTCGCAGCGGATCGTGACCTGGCAGAGCGTTGTGCTGGCTGCCGGCGCAGGGCTTTTGGCGGCGTGCATCGGCGTGCTTACTCCCCTGCGCGAGATCTTCTCGCGTCCCTTGCGGTCGTCCTCCAGGGCGCCGAGGATCTTCGCTGGCAGGGGCGGCACGATCGAGGCGCTGGCCGGTGGGTTTCTGTGCCTGGCGCTGACCACGGCAATCCTCGTGCTCGCGCCGCAGTCGGCGGTATTGGGCATCGTGATCCTGATCGTGGGGCTGATGTTGTTCTTGCCGCCGCTCTTGAGCGCCGTAATGATTGCTTTTGAACGCCTGCAGAGCAAGATGTTCTCGGGGCCCGCCCGTCTGGCCATCGTGGAGCTGCGCTCGCCCTCCACACAGGCCCGCTCCCTGGCGATCGCCGCGACCGGCGCCGTCGCCGTGTTCGCCGGGGTCACGATCCAAGGAGCCACCGATAACCTGCAGCACGGCCTCGATCGTCTGTTTCACAACGTGACCGCAGTGTCCGATGTGTGGGTTGTGCCGCCGGGGTCTCAGAACCTGCTGGCGACCACGCCATTTCCAGACACCGCGAGCGCCACGCTTTCGCATCTGCCTGGGGTGAGCTCGGTAGGGCTGTATCGGGCGGGCTTTCTCACCTATGGCAATCGCCGCCTATGGGTGCTCGCGCCGCCGGCTGCAGCCGATACGCCAATCCCTTCCAACCAGCTGCTCGGAGGGGACCTGGCGCTCGCTGGCGCGCGACTGCGAGCGGGCGGCTGGGCCGTGGTGTCCAAGGCGGTGGCGGTGCAACACCATCTGCGTGTCGGCGACCATTTCACGCTGCCTGCCCCGCACCCGATGCAGTTCCGGGTAGCCGCGTTGAGCACCAACATGGGATGGCCTCCAGGAGCGGTTGTGCTCGGCTCGCGCGACTATATACGTGCCTGGGGGAGCACCGATCCGAGCGCCTACAACGTGATGCTTTCCCACGGTGCCTCAGCGGCGATCGTCAGCCGCGAGATTCGCCGCGCGCTGGGCCCATCCTCGGGGCTTGCGGTGGAAACCGCGCGGCAGCGCGAAGGGCGCCAGCGAGACGCGAGTCGCCGAGGATTGGAGCGGCTCGGCCAGATCGCCTTGATGGTGCTGATCGCGGGGGTCCTGGCGATCTCGGTGGCGATGAGCGCGATGATTTCCCAGCGCCGACCGCAGCTGGCGCGAATGAAGCTAGAAGGGTATCCCCGACGCGGATTGTGGCGCTCGCTGATCCTTGAGAGCGCCCTGCTGCTGGGGGTCGGCTGCTCGGGTGGGGCGCTGTTCGGTATCTACGGTCAGCTGCTGCTGAGTCACGCGCTGCTGGCCGTCACCGGCTTTCCGGTCGTATTCTCGGTCGGGGCTCTGGCGGCGATCGGAAGCTTTGTGCTCGTCACGGCTGCGGCCGCCGCGATCATCGCGGTGCCGGGCTATCGTGCGGCGAGCGTACGCCCCCATCCGGCGACTTAGCCTAGGAGTCTTTAGGGTCGGCGCTGCTTGCAGGGGCTTCCAGGAACCTCCGGCTTTCGCAAGCACTGTGGATCTAGGCGAGACGGATCCCGCGCCTTTACGGCCGACGCAGCTAAGGGCGCTTTGCTTGGCAGTCGCGCGGGAGCTGCTGTGGGGGTTGCCCAGCGTCTCCCAGGAGATCGACGCATGGCGAGGGCGCGCGCGAAGCATCCCCGATGCGCCGATCCGCCAGGACGCCTTGGATGCGATCGCGCGCAAGCGCGCGCACGCGGATGGCGCCGCGCTGTTTTCGATCCTGCCGCGCAAGCGTCACCGCGGGTTGCTGGGGCTGCTGGTGGCATACCAGACGGTGTGGGATTTCCTTGACGGCGCCAGCGAGCGCGGCGCCGGGGGGGATGGGCAAAGAAGCGCGGAGCTGGGGGAGCGCAATAGCGACAATCTGCACCGCGCGCTGGTTGAGGCGCTCGACCCGCGCGGGGAGACCTGCGAGCACTACCGCCACCATGTGTGCCGCGACGATGGCGGCTATCTGCGGGTGCTCGTGGAGTCCTGCCGTGAGGTATGCGCGGGGCTGCCTGGGTATGAGCTCGTGCGCCCCCGGATGCTCGCGGAGGCGACTCGCTGTTCGGTCCAGAGCCTCAACCACCACCCCGATCCCGCGCGCCGCGAGCGCGCCTTGCGCGCATGGGCCACGCGAGAGGTTGATCCAAGCCGGTTTGAGCTGAGCTGGTTCGAGCTGAGCGCGGCGGCAAGCGCTTCGCTGGTTCCCCACGTGCTTCTGGCCTTGGCCGCCGAAGCGCCATGCGAGCCCAATGATGTGACGGCCGCGCACGCCGCCTACCTGCCATGGGCCTCGCTGGCGACAGCGATGCTCGACAGTTACGCGGACCGCGTGGAGGACGCGCGGGGAGGCGATCACAGCTACATCGCCCACTACGAGCACAGCGAGCAGGCGGTACAGCGCCTAAGCGAGATCGTCGATCGCGCGTTGCGCGCGGCGCAGGGCCTGAGCGCCGGGCCGCGACATACGATCATCGTGGCTTGCGTGGTGGCGATGTACCTGTCCAAGGACAGTGCGCGCAGCGCGGACACGCAGGCGGCGACACGCGGTCTGGCGCGCTCCGGCGGCTCGCTGACGAGGCTGCTCCTACCGATACTACGAGCATGGCGGATCGCCCATGGCCAGCGCGCTGCCTAGACCCGAGCCATGGCACACCGAGCGAGGTTCGCCGCGGCGCAGGGTGTCAAGGGCCGCTCAGAGCCGCGAGTTGCCTCCTGGCATGCATCTGCCAGCCGCGGCGCAGACTCTCTTGTTCTGGCGCTCGCCTTTGCGCTACTTCGAGTTGTGTCGGGCACGCTATGGAAGCAGTTTCACGCTCTCCGCCCTTGGCTTGCCGCCGCTTGTATTCCTCTCCGATCCAGTCGACCTCAAGGCGGTCTTCGGCGCGTCTGCCGATGTGCTGCGTCCTGGGGTGGGCGGCGCGTCGATCCAGCCGATCGTTGGCCCGAGCTCGTTCATGCTGCTGGATGGCGAGGAGCACCTGGCTGGTCGCAGGGCGATCCTGCCCTCCTTTCAGGTCGAGGCGGTACAGCGCCATAGTGAGCTGGTGGCGCGGATGGCGCGGCGCGAGGTGGCCTCTTGGCCTCGTGATGTCCCATTCCCGTTGCATCCCCGGCTGCGGGCGCTCACGCTTGAAATCGTGCTGCGCACGATCTTCGGCGCCGACGTCGAGGAGGAGAGCTTGGCGCGGCTGCATGAGCGACTGCTGGCGATGCTCTCGATCGCCGGCAGTCCGCTGCTGTCGCTGCCAATGCTGCGCGAGGGACCGGGCTCGGTGATTTGGAAACGCTTTCTGCGCCGACGAGAGGAAGCCGATGAATTGATCTATGCGTTTGCCGAGCGAGCCCGCTCGGCGGGCGAGCACAAGGGAGGGCTCACCTTGTCCGGCGGCATCCTCGCCAAGCTGATCGCGGCACGCAACGCGGATGGCTCCGCGATGGGAGCAAGTCAGCTGCGCGACAACATCATGTCGCTGGTCCTTGCCGGTCACGAGACAACCGCATCGGAGCTGGCCTGGACCTTTCAGCTACTGGCGCATCATCCCGCTGCGCAGAAGAATCTGCTGGAGGAGATCGACGCGGACACAGGAGAGGAGTACTTGGTGGCGAGTATTCAGGAGGCGCTTCGCCACCGGCCCGTGTTTCTCTTTACGATCCCGCGCGCTGTCGCGAGCCCAATCGAGATCGGAGGCTGGACATATCGACCGCCCACGCGTCTACTGGGGTGTATCTACCTGATGCACCACGACCGCAGTCGTTACCGTCAGCCGGAGGAGTTCCGTCCTGAGCGCTTCCTGGAAACAACCCCAGACGTCGCCGAAGCACATGCTGAGGGAAGGGGAAGCTCGGGGTTCGGTTCGGGAGCGTCCGCGACACAGCGCTTGCTCTGTCCTCGTGAGCCGGTGCCGGCACAGGCCCCGGCGTGGCTGCCCTGGGGCGGGGGGCGCAAGCGCTGTCCGGGTCTGCACATGGCTATGCTCGAGATGAAGACGATCCTGCGAACAGCGCTTTCGAGCGTGAGCGTGCATCCAGCCGCAAGCAGCATGGAGCGCCCTCTGTGGCGCAGCGTGGTTGTCACGCCCCACGCTGGATGCCGCGTCATTCTGCGTAACCGCAGAAGCACATAGTTTGAACGCGTTTACTCTCATGAGAGTAGTAGTGCCGTGGCAGTTAGGGCACGATCGGGGGTACCAATAGAGCGAAGCCAAACAGCCCAACGGCTATAGGTCAGGTCTTCCTAAGGCCTTCCTTACAAAGCCGCGAGGGCCTAATCGGGAGGATGCATGCCAACGAGAAGTTCAAGCGCCGTGAGTTACTACGAGCCCGAGCCGGAAGGTGAGGCTTGGTCGATCCCGAGCTTGCGCGAACCGCGTTACTCGCAGTCCCTTGAGCGTGGTCTGGCGATCCTCTCTAGCTTTACGCCTGAGCATCCGATTCGTGGGATCGCGGAGGTGGCT
>Ga0134128_10001333_pt1 | contig 31916 bp, 30 predicted proteins | sample KB31754_FD_96462 | JGI IMG/M metagenome (GOLD analysis project Ga0134128, IMG submission 96462) | Terrestrial soil microbial communities with excess Nitrogen fertilizer from Kellogg Biological Station, Michigan, USA - KB3-175-4 | ecosystem: Environmental > Terrestrial > Soil > Unclassified ... | reverse complement strand
GGTCAACTACATGCCCGTGACCAGCGTGACGAAGGACAGAGAAGGCTACGTCAACGGAGTGGTCGCTGTCGATCAGGACACCGGCAATGAGATCTCGATCAACGCTCGCGTCGTTATCAATGCTACCGGTGCATTCACTGATGACGTCCGCCGGATGGCAGACCCGGGTGTGACAAAGATGATTGCTCCCAGCCAGGGAGTGCACCTGGTCTTCGAGCGTTCAGTCATGCCAGGCGACTCAGCGATCATGGTGCCGCATACCACGGACGGGCGCGTCATGTTTGCCATTCCATGGCACAAACACGTGCTGGTCGGCACCACTGATACGCCCATCGAAAACCCGTCGCTAGAGCCGGTTGCATTTGAACAAGAAATTAATTTCATCCTGGAGACCGCCGGCAAGTATCTCAGCCATTCCCCCTCCAAGAAGGACGTGCTCAGCGTTTTTGCCGGCATACGACCGCTGGTAAAAATGGGTGACAAAGCAAACACGGCGGCATTGTCGCGCGACCACACGATTCATATCGATCAATCTGGGCTGCTCAGTATCGCAGGCGGTAAGTGGACGACCTACCGCAAGATGGCGGAGGACTGTATCGACCATGCCACCATTCTGGCGAAGCTGGACGAAAAGCCTTGCGTCACCAAAAACTTGAAGATCCACGGCTACCTGTCGAGAGATCGGGCCGACGATCCTTTGTCGATTTACGGCTCTGACGCGCACCGCATTAAGGACTTGATTTTAGAGGACGCCACTCTCGGGCAACGGCTGCATCCGGCGCTTCCATACTGCCGCGCAGAGGTGGTATGGGCAGTCCGGGAAGAGATGGCATGTAGTGTCGAGGATTTCTTGTCTCGGCGAGTACGGGCGTTGCTTCTGAACTCGCATGCGGCAGCGGAAATGGCTCCGCAGGTTGCCGAAATCATGGCGATCGAGTTGAAGAAGGACAAATCATGGCAAGACGAGCAAATTGCCGGGTTCCGGTTGCTTGCCCAGCAATATTCGGTGGTTTCTAATTTACATGCCCGATAACGTGGAGAGCGGCACGCGCGGCGACCCTCAGTCGATCTGTCTATTTCGCTCTATTTCGTTATAGACAACGCAAATATGCCACCAGATCTTGTTTCTCCTGAGTATTCAACTTGGTGCCCAACACTAGATTGAAGTACTCGACAGTGTCTTCCAGCGTCAGCAAGCGTCCGTCGTGCATGTAGGGCGGGGTATCCTTAATCCCTCGCAGCACAAACGTTTTTATCGGTCCATCGTGCGCCATCATCATGCCGTTGACCATGTGTTGCTTATAGAACCGCTCTGCATGTAAGTCATGCATTGAATTGTCCGTGAAATAGGTGCCGCTGTGACACTGGACGCATTGTCCTTTGGTCAAGAAAATTTCCTGCCCATGCAATTCTTGTTGCGTGGATAAAGCTGGAATGAGCTTGCCGAACACATCGAGCTTAGGCGCCGGCGGGAAATTGAGTATTTCCTGGAACTCGGCCATAAAATGCACCTGGCTGCCACGTTCGAGTACGTTGACGCCCTTTTTGGTGGCAATCACCGGATCTCCATCGAAGTAGGCGCCGCGCTGCTCGAATTCCGTGAAGTCTTCTACTGTTTTCAACGCTCGCTGCGAACCGAAAAGACGTTGAATATTCACGCCGCGCAAACTGACAGTCTCGATGCGATGACGAAACTCTTGAGGACGAATATCGCCCACTTCGTGGAACGCTCCGTTGGTATTTCCGTTGGCATGGCAATCCAAGCATGAAACGCCGAGGCTTGCCCGTACAGAGCGCCTATCCTCAGTCCCGTTGAACTGTTGTTGCGGAAACGGCGTAGTCAGCAGGCGCAAACCTTCCAATTGCTTCGGGTTTAATATGCCGTTGAAAAGCGCGTAATAGTTTTTGTTGGTGACAAGCTGTCCCTGGGAAACGTCCCCGAGGTCCGGCCTGGTTGTCAAATAAATTGCCGGTGGAAATTCGGGCAGGAAATGTTCGGGCAAATCAAAGTCCAGATCGAAACGTGTGAGATCCCGGTCTTCCTGTCGCTTAATTTCATTGATTTGCTGGTGCGGAAAAACCATTCCACCTTCAGCATGGTGCGCATGCGGAAGAGGTAGGAATCCTTTCGGGAAAAGCCCGCGCTCCTTGATCTCCTCGGGCGCTAACTGCGCCAGTTGCTCCCAACTGGTGCCGGAGGGCAGCCTTACGCGCACACCTTCCTGCACCGGCTTGTTACGATCCATCCTTACGGTTGGTGATGGATGGTTGCTAAGATCGTACCGCTCGCCAAGCAGAGCCTGCTGCGCCGCTTCAACAGCCGGCTTTTCGGCAACATATCGCGCCATAATCGAATCGAACGCTTCTTTGATGTCCACGGGCATGTAGCTTGTGGCGCCGCGCAATTGTTGACCGTACACGATGCCGACACTGAGCCCAACAGCCGCAATCGAAGCCAACGCCAGTCCAACAGTTGCTGTTTTGTTCATTAGTTGCTTCCACGCCAAAGGGAAGCAATATTATAGTCGGACAGAACCTCGCGCCGTACGTCCTACTGGCTTACAAAGCAGTTGCTGCGCCAACCGATTTAATCTGAGAGTACCAATTTAGCGCCAGTCGTTAATGCACGAAAGGAAGCGCTTCAGTTGCTCCATGCTTTTTTCTGACGAAAAGTCACCACGCGCTTCCAGAAAAAACTTCTTGCCTCCATTCGAGACGACACCACCGATGAGCTCCCCCTCGACAAACACAGTCAGTGGCCTGATGGCATGATTTGAGACAATCGTGCCCTCCGGTATAGGATATGCGGCTTGTTGCCCGACGACGGCGTTGACGCTATTAAAAGCATCGACTGGCGCTTTATTGATTTCAACTTGCCGTTCTTCCAATGCCTCTTGCGGAATAATTTCGCCTTCCTCGATATTCTTGCTTGCGTAGACGACTATGACCTTTGATCCATCAGTCGGAGCTGGTGCCGTCGGCGCATCGGATGAGCCAGAATTGCTGTCGGAATTTTCGTCGGCAGTCTTGTCGTTATCTGCAGTTTGCTTTTCTTGCGGAAACTTTTTAACGACGTAATACATTTTGGCGCGGCCCACGGTGATATTCCCATCAGCACCTATGTCCGCTGATGTCCACAGGCGGCTTTTCATTTCATCCTGGACGATCTGCTTCGCATTTTGCGCGGACGACTTAGGCATGCTGGCGATCGTCACCGAAATAGTCGGCACGATGGCGTTGGTGTGCACCGCGAACGACTGCGCGCCGGATAGAGTTTTGCCGTCGGAAAATTCGAACCCTTCAGGCAATGGACGCAGAAATTCAACCATTTCCTCGGCATTTTTCTTACCGGCAACCGGGTCGCCCGTGGGTTTGGGCTTGAAAATTGTGTACACACCGAATGCAAGCAATGTGGTCAGAACCAACATGCCGACGAGCACCGCCCCAACAATGGCAAACGGTAGCCAATCTCTTTTATTGTGCTGATCCATGGCCTTATGTCTCTATGAAATCCAAATCTTTGCCGAACGTTTCTTCCATGCTGTGCACCGACACAAAAGAAATAACAACGCACGCAACTGCGAGAATGGTGGCAACCATGTGCGCCGTCGTGATGGATGACATCATTCCGAATATCAGGCTCATCGGGATCACCGTTGCTCGCATTAGATTCGGCACGAGCGTGCTGGCCGTGGCGCGCAAGTTGGTGCCGAATTGTTCGGCTGTCGTTGTCATCGCGATTCCCCAATAACCAACCAGGAATCCGGCGGGGAAGCAAAACATCGGATACATGGAAGCAGGCGCATAGAGCATCGCCATGAGCACGACAGCAGCACCGGAGAGAAACAAATACATCACGCGCTTGCGACTTTGCATGAGCTGGCTCAAGACTCCGCTAACCACCTCGCCTGCCGTTTCGCCAAGCGAATAGTACATTGCCAGTGAGGCGACGGTAGCCGCCATCTTGCCCGCGTCATTGTTACCATTCCATATTTCGGGAGCAAACGAAATGAGAATGCCGAACAAAAAGAACAATGGCATTGCAGAAAACACACACCGAGCGATTCTCATGACGCGCTCTCGCGACGCGACGAGCATCTTGATACTGCCGCGCACTGCGGTGCTACTCGAAACTTTGGTGAACAGCTGGCTTTCTTTCGTCGATAATCGAGCAACCAGCAGTAAGAAACCGCCGATGGCGGCGCTGGCAAAAGCCCATCGCCACGGCAGATGATCGCCGACTGCCGCAGCCAGAAGTGAACCAAGAACTCCCATTACGGAAACAAACGCCGTCCCGTACGTGCGGTATTTCGGCGGCATGATCTCCGCCGCCATTGTCATTGCCGCGCCCACCTCGCCTGCCAATCCGAAGCCGGAGATAAAGCGGCATACACCATACATCGGCACGCTATCAACAAACGCGTTTAAAAGATTCGCCAGGGAATAGAGAAAAATCGAGCCAAATAAGGCACTGCGCCTGCCAATTTTATCGCCGAGGACACCCCACACTGCACCGCCGAGCACCATGCCGGTCATCTGCAGATTGAACAACAACACGCCGGTGGACAAATGCTCGGCCGCGGGCACCTGCAAGCTGGTAAAGCTCTGGATACGCACGACCGCGAAAAGCACGCTATCGTAAACATCGACGAGAAACCCACAACCGGCCACGAGCAAAATCGCCACTCTCTCGCCGATAGTGAGAGTATGCGTAGCCTGCAACTGCATTGTATTGCCCAGTGCCATCGTCCTGCCAGCATAACAAATACGCCGGAGATTGTATGTCCGCCGTATAGATTTAAGCTGGCTGCCTTTCAGGGCGACGTCAAGAACTAGCGAAGAATCACCGTCGTCACGCAAGACATACCGGGACTAATGCGAGACGCATAGGCACCCACCGAATCCTTGTCGAATACGATCTTCACCGGAATGCGTTGCACTACTTTCGTGAAATTGCCCGTAGCGTTGTCTGGTGGCAATACGCTGAATTTGGCTCCCGATGCGGGCGAGAAGCTATCCACTTTGCCCGTGAACACCTTTCCGGGAAATGCATCAATTCTGATTTCCACCGGCTGTCCAACTTTCATCTTGCTCAATTGCGTTTCTTTGAAGTTGGCAGTGATCCATGGATTAGGTTGCACAATCGACATCAAGGCTTGTCCGACTTCCACACGCTGACCCACTTCCACACTGCGTCGGCCGATGGTGCCCTCAACAGGCGCATTGATATTTGTGTAATCGAGCTGCAACTGCGCTTGTTTTAGATCGAACTTCGCTTGATCAATTGATGCCACGCTGCTTTGATAAGTGTGCTGATCGATGGTAGTCTGCTTTTGCGCGGCGAGCGCATTTATATATTGACCCTTCGACGTTAACTGTTTTGCCGTGGCGTCTTTGACGTCCGCCTCAGCTTCGAGAACTTTCCGGTTATCTTGATTGAGCGCTTCTTGCGCCTCTCTCAATTGAGCTTGCGCCACCTGCAATGACTCGAGCGATTGATCGTATTGTTGTTTGGTGACGGCACCGGCTTGAACAAGCATTTTGTACCGATTGAAATCGTTGGTAGCGAAGCCAATCTGCGCTTCTTGTTGCTGAACGTGCGAAGCCGATTGGCGCGCTTGTGCTTGCGCGGCAAGCAATGCCGCTTTGGCGTGATCGAGGTTAGCCGCGGACGATGCGATACCGGCATCAGCTTGCATTGCTTGTCCTTGTGCTGAATCGCTGCTTTGTCCGATTTTGGATTGATTCGCCAGCGTCTGCTTTTGCGCCACATCGAGTGCCGCGTTCAACTGATCGACTTTCGCCTGATAGTCGGACGGATCGAGCTTGACCAACGGCTGGTTGACTTTGACGTATTGGTTGTCGTGAACAGGAACAGCAATCACGGTGCCCGCTACGCGACTGCTGATTGTAGTGATGTCGCCGTCGACGTAAGCATCTTCCGTGTCGGTGCGTCCACCGGCCAATGCCCACCAGCCTGCTCCAATTGCGCCGCTCAGAACAAGAGCGCCGCCGAGCATCGCGAAGTACTTTTTCGCGTTAGAGCGCTTCGAACGCGCCGGAGGCGCATCGGGCGTGGTGGGCGGAGTGTCTGCCACTTCGAGCACGCGCACCTTCCTTTTGTTTTCAGTCTCTTCGCGGTCTGTGCTGGTTTTCATTGTCCTATCTCTGGCTTCCGGCTCCGATTTGTTTCGATTAACAATACAATACGGTAGCGTATCGTTATTATAGACCTCAAGACGCACTCTTGTCCAGTGGGTTCCTCCAAAGAGGAGCGCAGGCCGCTAGCCTGCAACAGGAGCGGCTTCCGCCTGCCGCTACAACTTATGATCACTCCCGCGGGGCAAAGCCCGCCAGCAGCGCCTTCACCACGCCGGCGACGCCTTTGGGCGACACCGAGCCTTTCGGGCGCACCAACAACCCGAAGAGAATGTAGCCATGCAGCAAGTCGAGCAAAAGGTCGACATCAGCGTTTTCCGCGAGCTCGCCCCGCTTCTTCGCGCGCTCGAATATCTTCGTGTGCGCTTCACGCTTCTTGGCTATGTACATGTCCCAATAGGTCTGGGCAAGCGGCGGACTCCCCGCCAACGCACTGATGGTCAGCGCCATCGACTGCCGGTTGAAACAAAGCGGGTCGTTGTCGATTCGATCCTGAACAAGCGCCTGAATGTCCGACGAAAGCCTGCCGGTGTTGGGCGTCTCGCCCACTTCCTGCGCGGCGTTCATCAGCGCTTCAATGACCAGCTCATCCTTGTTTTTGTACCATCTATATATAGTTGTTTTGCCGACGCCGGCTCTGGCAGCGACCCCATCTATAGAAAGGCGCTCGTAGCCGACCTCGCGCAACATTTCAAATGTTGCCTGGATTAAAGCCTCTCGCGAAGCGTCACTGCGTGGGCGTCCGGGGCTCGTTTTAGTGCTGGTCATTGTCCGTACCCGTTCAATTAACTTGAATTATCGCATTTCGATACGATACAGTATTGTATTATAATAGCAAAAGCCAAGAGGCCTAGCAAATGAGCGCCGCGACCACAACCTTCTATCAACAGGAGCTAGAGCGCCAGGTCGCGGCCAATGGCGAGATCTATAGATATCTGCTCGCGATTGCCGTCGCTGTTGGCGCTCTGCTTGAGGTTGTTGACTCAAGCATTACCAACGTCGCCCTGCCGCACATCCAGGGAAATCTCGGCGCCACCGCCAGCGAAGCGGCGTGGGTAGTTACCGGCTATGCCGTCGCCAACGTAATCACAATGCCCCTGGCAGTTTGGTTCGGCGAATTATTCGGCAAGAAGTCGTACTTCATTTTTTCCATGATCGGATTTACCGTCGCATCAATGATATGCGGTCTGGCACCAAATCTGGTGACTCTTGTTATAGCTCGAGTATTCCAGGGATTATTCGGCGGCGGGTTGCTCGCCAAAGCTCAAGCATTTCTATTCGAAAGTTTCCCGCCTGAAAAGCAAGGCATGATTCAAGGTTTGTTCGGTGTATGCGTTATCGTTGGTCCAATTATCGGACCAACCCTCGGCGGATATCTCACGGACAACCTCGATTGGCGCTGGATCTTCTTTATCAACTTGCCGATTGGAATTCTGGCGACGATCATGTGCCAGCTATTCATTCCAAAAGATCGCAAGCGTGCACCTGACGAGAAGCGCAATTTTTCAATCGACTGGCTTGGGATTCTCAGTCTGGCATTGATGCTGGGATCACTTCAGTATGTTCTGGAAAAAGGACAGGACGACGATTGGTTTTCGTCGCCGGTGATACTGGTGGCAACGATTGCCTCGGTGGTCGCGTTCTTTGTATTTCTCATTCAGGAATTGACGACTGAAAACCCGGCAGTATATCTGGGCGTTCTTAAACACAAATCGGTTGCCATCGGAGTCATGTACTCATTCCTGCTCGGGTTGGTTCTCTATGGAATGAACTATGTAATTCCAACCTTTTCGCAATTTATGCTCGGCTACACCGCATTGCAAGCAGGGATGCTGCAAATCCCAGGTTCAATGGTGTCGGCATTCATGTTTCCGCTGGTGGGGAAACTAACAGGAAAACTTGATGCACGCTGGATGGTAATAACCGGCACCATCCTACTTTCAGTTTCCAGTTTCATGCTTGCCAGTCTCACACTGGACGCCGGCTGGGATCAATTCCTATGGCCTTCATTGCTGCGCGGTCCAGCCGTTGTACTAATGTACTTGCCTCTGACACTGGCCACAGTTGGTGGCATTCCCGCCAAGGATATTGGTGGCGCTACAGCATTTATGAGTTTGACCAGACAAATGGGCGGCAGCGTCGGCATCGCGCTGCTTAATACGTTGCTTGTCCGCAGAGCCGATTTCCATCGCGCCGTGCTCATCGAGAAAGTAACTCCGTTTTCCTCGGCAGTTACCGATCGCTTGCACGCGTTGTCCGGTCTGTGGGCAAGCAACGGTTTCTCCCCTCTCGACGCGCAGCGGCACGCGTTGCAAATGTTGGATGGCGCGGTGCAGCGCCAAGCACTAACCTTATCTTATGCAGACATAAGCTGGTTGGTGGCGATTGCCCTGCTTATCACCCTGCCGTTTGTGTTTCTCCTGTCATCAGGCAAGCGAGCCTCAATGGCAGGCGCCGAGATGCATTAACGCTACGCCTGAAAGCGGTGGTGGCAGTTTGATCACTGCTTTGATAGGCAAGACAAGAACCAGGTCGCAATGTGTTGAGCGACAATTATTTTTGCCGGCCGTATTGCCTCAGCTATTAACAGCCCAAGGCCAGGAACAGAGAGCGAAGTGCACGATTTGCAAAAAAGAGTTGTAGGTCGTCGCCGTCCTGGCAAGCCCTATCTTTGAGACTTTAGACCGCCATCCCACGTCCGCCATGTTGCACACAATATTCACCCACGACAGCATGCACCCGTTTGCCTCAATTATTTTTGGGGTGGGTTGACAGAATAGACCGACCGGTCTATTCTAAGAGCATCCAGGCAAACCGCCCATCTTCTAAATAGAGAGATCGCACCGATGAGCCCCAAGGCAACAGCTACAAAACAAGATACTAAAGCCGCTTTGTTGCAAGCCGGTATGGATCTGATGATGGAAAAGGGATACACCAATACCGGTATCAACGACGTGCTCAACACACTCGGCATTCCGAAGGGCTCCTTTTACCACCACTTTGATAGCAAAGAAAATTACGCAGTAGAAATCATTCGCTACTTTGATGCCGCCGCTGTAGAGATGTTGACGCGGACTCTCAAGAATTCGAATCAAACACCTCTAAATAGGATCAGGACATTCTGCGAAGAGAAAAAGGCAAAACTTGCCTCTCAATCTTGCAGCAGAGGATGTCTGGTCGGTAATCTTAGTCAGGAAATGTCCGACCAGAGCGAAGTGCTACGGCTGGAACTTTCTAGAGTGATGACTAACTGGCAGAATATCGTTGCTGAGTGCATTAAGGAAGGGCAGAAAATCAAGGAGATCAAGGGAGATCGTACTGCCCATCAACTTGCAGAACTGTTTTATTCCGGCTGGTCCGGCGCAGTGCTGCGAGCGAAGACGCTAAAGAGTATTGAACCAATCGATACCTTTATCGATCTGATGCTGAATGATGTTTTGAAAGCCTGACGCACGGTCGCACGCGGGCTTCCGCCCGCCGCTACAGTGTTTGATCGAGGGTGGCTGCATGTGCGATGTGCGGCTGCGTGTAGAAAAACGCATCAATGCTCATGGTGGCACCGTCAATAGAAAACGCGAATCCACATAGGGGCGACGCGGTGCGCCGCTAGAGACAAATGCGGGCTAAAGCCCGCCGGTACCAATCAATAAAACCCAAACAATAACACCGAACCAATTGAATCCAACCACTAGAACCCAAACGGAGAATCCCGAATGAAAGTCCTGCAAAAAGAAACAGCCGCCACCGCCTCCAAAAGACTTGCCGGCAAAGTCGCGCTGGTCACCGGCGGCTCGCGCGGCATCGGCGCCGAAATCGCACTGCGCCTTGCGTCCGAGGGTGCGAGCGTAGCGATTAGTTATGCAAAGAGTGCCGATCGAGCGAATCAGGTAGTCAGCCAAATTTCCGAACTCGAGGTGCAAGCGGCTGCCTACAAAGCAGATGCATCATCCGGCGAAGAATCGCAGAAGCTTATCGACGACGTACTCAAACAATTCGGCAAGATTGACATTCTGGTCAACAATGCCGGCGTCTTTGAAGGCGGCACCGTTAACCAAATCACGCTCGACCAGTATGACCGCATCTTCGACGTTAACGTCAAAGGCGTGATTGCCACCACTGTCGCAGCAGTACAAAAGATGTCCGACGGTGGACGTATCATCAACTTATCGTCGACTGCAGCTAAGGCAACATTGGCCGGCTTCAGTGTTTACTCGGCGAGTAAAGCGGCGATCGATACACTGACACGAATCTGGGCTCAAGACCTTGGCGCGCGAAAAATTACCGTGAACGCCGTAGCACCTGGTCCCGTCGAGTCGGACATGTATAACTCTTTCGCCAACGCGGAAGTGGAAAAACAAATGATTGCCAAAACAGCTCTCGGTCGCATCGGAAAACCCGACGACATAGCAGCGGTGGTAGCATTCCTTGCCTCTTCGGATGGTGGCTGGGTGACTGGTCAAACCATCGAAGCAAACGGTGGAATCAACATCTGAAGCGGCTTTCGGGATTCATAAGCCCAGCCTATGAATCCTATAAAAGCCAAGTATTGGACCTTCCGAGGGTTGTCAGCTAAATTGAAAGTATAAGGCAGCCCGAACAAATAAACCCAAATCCGACGGGCACAGTGCAAGCCTAGCCAAGGGCTGGCTTCGCCTCGACCTGCCAAACAAAATCAAGGAGCACGACCATGAAAACTTTAGCACTACTCACAGCCACACTAACAATGGTTTCACTCAACGTTCTGCCGGTGGCCGCGCAAACGCAAAACACGAATGTGCAAACCAAGACCAGCCGCTGGTTCCATATGAAGAGAGACATTGCTCTCAAACAAGCCAATAGCGCAGAAGTGAACAAAGAAGACAAAGCCTCCGCTCACGCAAGCAATGCCAACTTGGACTACTCCAGCGACTCGTTCATCATCAACTAACTTTAGGCAAACCCCTCGGTCGTGAGCCAGACAGAGGTCTGGCTTACGAACCGAGAAAACCGTTTCTCATTGGTATCACTCCGAGGTCATTCTCATGAAATTAGCAATCAACATCGCGAATCCTTACGTGGCGGCAAGTCAGAATACATTGCCGATAGATCAGCTAAGCTGGCTGATCTTCCATGAAGATGCGCGAGTCCGCCTGCAGCTGGCGGAAAATCCCAAACTGCCGGTGGCATATCTCGCCGATTTGGCGAATGATGAACATCCCGAAGTAAGAATTGCGGTGGCAGAACATCCGCATACACCAATCTCGATTGTGGAACTGTTGGCGGAAGACAATCACGTTGATGTCCGCCACGCAATTGCGGAAAACGCCAACATGCCGGTGCACATTCTGCACATCTTGGCCAACGACGAAAATCCCTATGTGTCCGCCAGGGCTTATGTGACTCTGAAGCGCCTGGAGGGCGAGTTTGTTACCACGCTTCGCTGCTGCGCGTAATCGCGCGACAACCAAACGTCCTACGTCGAAGGAGGACATCATGTTAGACCTCAATCTCACCATCAATATGACAATCGCACTTGGTGCGTTGTTTATGTCGTACGCAGTCGTGCTCGACGCAATGACACCGAATCGCTCCGCGCAGCTGTCAACGGCTAAAGTGCCGTGCGCGCAGTCGCAAAGTGGCAGAGTGCACACGCTGGCGGTGGCGAGCAAGCGCCATGCGGCATAGTTCTGCTAGTCTTGTGGCGACAGCGGGCTTCCGCCCGCCGCTACCAGATTTAGCGGGCTTGCGCCCGCCGCTACCAAAGCGGATCAGCATCGAGGCAAACGACGTGGAACTGCGTCACCTGAAGTACTTTATGAGAGCCGCCGAGTTGTCGCACTTCACGCGCGCAGCGGAGTCGCTGTACATATCGCAACCGAGTCTGTCAGTTCACATTCAACAGCTCGAAGAAGAATTGAAAACGAAACTCTTCGCTCGCGTCGGTCGCAACGTCAGGTTAACAGAATCGGGGCAAGTGCTGTTTGAGCATGTTAAACGCGCCGTCAGTGAGATTGAGGCGGCGGGACAACAGATTGACGCCATGACCGGCGTTCTCCAGGGAACATTGACCATTGCGTCAGTCTCATTGTTCGGCAGCAAATACCTGCCCAATATAGTCGACGAGTTCAGCGCGAAGTACCCGGAAGTGCGCCTCAAGCTGAAAGCAGCACGCGCTGATGATATTGAAACAGAAATTGTGGCAGGCAATGTCGATCTGGGATTTTCACTCTTGCCGGTGGAGCACACGGAGATCAATACGACAGAGCTTATGACGATTCACTCAGACCTAATCGTCGGCAAAACGCACCCACTGGCGAAACACAAGCAAGTCGAAATTACAGATTTCGAATCACTCATTTTCGCTCTACCGAGCCACAAAATTGCATCGTCACGTCCCATCGGCGGTTATTTCGAAGCCATAGGCGTGACCCCAAAAATCACAGTGGAGCAGGACGAAGGGCACGCACTGCTGGAACTGGTTAAGGTCGGGCGGTTCGCCACCCTGCTGCCCAGGTTCATTATTAGGGACGACCCCGATTTGGTCTTCCTGCCCCTGCCTGGGCCGGAAATTTCCATCGGCTTTGGCGCCATGTGGACGCAGCTCAGCGCCGCTGCTGCGGCGTTTATGCAGCACGTTGAAAACCACCGCCGAGACTATCCATAACTCCAGCCTATCGATTCGATGATTACTCGGTATTGGACCCCTGCCGCGCCGGCGGCTAAATTAGAGACATAGGCAAGCACATCCAACCCAACCGCAGACCTGCAGACCAAGACGTGGGCGCCGCAGGCGCAGATTCTGTCGCAGTCAGGTAACAATCGGAGATAGCCATGCAATCGTTTAACTCGAAGTCTCAAGATCGTGAAGCCGCTACACCGACGGTAGCTCCGGTCATTAGCATTGAATCGAGACTCGCGCCCTCGGATAGAAGCACGCAGGAAGAAAGCAAAACCGAAAGCGGTTTCAAGCAAGCTCGTCCAAGAATCGGTGTGAAACGCGGCGTCTCGATTGTCGCGGCCACCATTCTTCTAATTGGTGGCACGGTTGCCGGCGCTCACTGGTATCAATATCTCTCCACTCACGAAGATACCGACGACGCTTACATCACTGGTCATCTGCACCAAGTTAGCTCGCGTATTGACGGGACGGTACGAAAGGTATTAGTCGACGACAACGAGCACGTCAAGCAAGGTCAATTGCTCCTGACCTTGGATCCAAATGACTTTCAAGTCGTAGTTGATCAAGCTGTCGCTAATCTCGAACAAGCCCAACGCCAGATCAAGACCTCAGAAACAACGGTGACTTACCAAGACACCAACGCGCAAGGACAAAACATGAACGCGCAAGGCAGCATAGCGAATGCGACGGCTACCATTGCTCGGTCCGAAGCGACTGTGCGTGAGTCTGAAGCCGGCATTCTGGCTTCGCAAGCCGATCTCAAAGCCAAGCAGGCTGAGCTCGATAGAGCCGCTCTCGATTACAGACGCTACGATCTGCTCGCTCGCGAAGGGGCTGTTCCACTGACGCAAGGCGACGCAGCCAAGCGCGATTATCTTGTGGCATTGGAAAATCGCAATTCAGCGCGCCAGGCGATTGCTGAAGCGACAGAACGGATGCAAGAAGCGCAAGACGCCGTAAACACCAGCAAAGCTCAACTTACACAAGCACAAGCACAACTGCAACTCGCCAAAGCGAGCACGGTGCAAGTGCAAGTTGATCAGTCAAAACTGAACGCCGAATTGGCGGCAGTCGACAAGGCGAAAGCTGCTCTCGAGCAAGCGAAATTGAACCTCTCATACACGTCGATCATGGCACCAATCTCAGGCAGAATCGGCAAGAAGACCGTGGAAGAAGGTCATCGCGTACAACCTGGTGAACCGTTGTTGACCATCGTGTCCGACGACCCGTGGGTAGTGGCCAATTACAAAGAAACGCAATTGAAGAAAATGCAGATTGGGCAGAAAGTTGAAATCAAAATAGATGCATTGCCGGAGCACAAATTCGAAGGTCGCATATTGAGCTTCGCACCAGCTTCCGGAGCCAGCTTCGCCATTCTGCCCTCAGACAACGCCACCGGCAACTTCACAAAGATTGTACAAAGACTGCCAGTGAAAATTCTGCTTACCGCGGAATCGGTAGCCGGCTATGAAGATCGTCTGGCTCCTGGCCTGTCAGTGATAACTTCAGTCGATGTCAGCTCGCGGCCAGATTCGCAAGCTACATTGGCGAGGGCGCAGTAATGACTTCCGGCGTTATGAGCGGAGCCGAGGGTGCCAGAGGAGCGCAGGCTGCCAGCCTGCACGGAGCACAAACCATGAGTCAGCATGACACCGAAGCCCCAGTTCCATTCAAAAACTGGGTGGCAGTTATCGGCTCCGCGATTGGAGCGTTCATGGCGGTGCTCGACATTCAGATCACAGCCTCGTCGCTACGTGATATTCAAGGTGGGCTCGGTGCAAGCGTTGACGAAGGCAGTTGGATTTCGACGGCGTATCTCATTGCCGAGATCGTCACGATCCCTCTAACCGGCTGGCTCTCCCAAGTATTTTCGCGACGTGTGTACATAACCTTCAACGCCGCTTTGTTCATTATTTTTTCGATGTTGTGCGGATTGGCGCACGATCTGCCAACCATGATTGTATGGCGCGCCGCGCAAGGCTTTACCGGTGGCGTGCTCATACCCATGAGTTTCTCGACCATCCTGACCATGCTGCCCAAGTCCAAGCAGCCAATCGGACTGGCAATATTCGGTATGACGGCCACGTTTGCGCCGTCGATCGGACCTGCCGTGGGCGGTTTCATCACCGACACTCTCAGCTGGCAATACATTTTCTTTCTCAATTTGATTCCGGGGATCGCACTGATCTCCATGCTGCTCTATGCATTACCTGCAGAAAAGTTCAAGTTGGATCTGCTCAAACGCAGCGATATCCCGGGGATAATCTCGATGTCCGTAGGACTGAGCTGCCTGATTTATGTGTTGGAAGAAGGACAGCGGAAGGACTGGTTTGGCTCTGAGCTAATTCAGCGCGCGGCAGTAGTGGCTGGCATCAGCCTCACCTTCTTTATCATGCGCGAACTCATGGCCAAGTATCCTCTGGTCAATCTAGGTCTGCTTCTGCGCAGAAATTTTGGCGTCTCCAGTATCGCCAACGTCGGGCTTGGCATAGCTTTGTACGGAAGCGTGTATTTGCTCCCCGTATATCTGGCGGTCACTCAAGGGTACAGCGCCTGGCAAATCGGACAGGTGCTGATCTGGTCCGGAATGCCCCAGCTACTCATCATTCCATTTCTGCCGGTAATAATGAAACGAGTCGATACTCGTCTGATTATCGGTTTCGGATTGATCATGTTTGGAATCAGCTGCTTGATGAACGTGTGGATGAGCCACGACTATGCAGGCGAACAGCTTATCGCCTCGATGATCATTCGCTCGCTCGGTCAGCCGTTTATCATCACGCCGCTGTCGGCGATGGCAGCAGGCGGCATTGAAGCGGAGCAGCTTGGTTCAGCCTCGGCGCTGTTCAACATGATGCGCAACTTGGGCGGCTCTGTCGGCACGGCGTTCGCATCGACGCTAGTCACGCAACGCGAACAGTTTCACTCTGAACGCATTGGCGAACACCTCAGCAATTCGGATCCGCTCGTCAGACAATGGCTCACGAACGCGAGCCACACTCTGTATCACGCCGGCGCCACTGCTTGGACAGCCAACCAGCAAGCGATAGAACTGCTCGCCAGTAAGGTGAGGACGGAAGCCTTTGTGATGGCGTTCAATGACTCCTTTGGATTCCTGGCGGTTATTCTATTGCTGGCTGCCTTTACAGTCATCTTCCTGCAAAAACCGCAAGGTGCGCCCGCCGCCCATATGGAGTAGAGGCGGGCAGTATCGTCGGCCGTCCCGGAAAGATTCTCTTGGGTTTTCCTCAGTACGAGCAACGTTGGACGAGGGTCGCGACGCTTTGGCCGCCCGCGACGCAGAGCACGGCGACACCGATGGACTTGTCCTCTTTCTCCAGCTCGTTCACAAGCTCGATGAGCAGAATGGCACCGGTGGCACCGAGCGGGTGACCACGCGATATGGCGCCGCCTTTGATGTTGACGCGGTCCATCGATATTCCGAGGCGATTCACCGTCTGCAGCGGAACCACCGCGAACGCCTCGTTGATTTCCCACAAGTCGACATCATTGACAGTCATCCCGCAGGACTTGAGCAATTCATTGCAACAGTCCGCTGGTCCGGTCAACATTGATATGGGGTCGCTTCCACGAGAACGGAAGCCGCGGATTCTTGCACGCGGTTTAGCTTTGAACTCTTTGATGAGTTCGTCGTTGGCAATTAGCAATGCGCCGGCACCATCGGCAATGCCGCTGGAGGTTCCGGCGGTGTGCAGCGCGTGCACCTCCGCCAATGGCGTTCCCGGACCAATGACACCCTGCGTCCGCAACTCCGCTTCTAACTTTTCGAAGGCCGGAGCCAATTGTTGCAGTGCAGCTAGACTCGCGTCCGGTCTAATATGATCTTCCGCGGTGAGTAATGGTTTACCGTTGCCGTCCTTAACGAGAGCAAACGCGTTGTCAAAATAATTTGCATCTCCCGCGGCGGCTGCCTTTTTGTGTGAATGCAGAGCAAACTCTTCCAATTCCCGTCGCGAAATGCCGTCGGTGGTGGCGATATAGTCCGCGCTTATTCCCTGCGGCACTTGCAAAAGCTGATGTCGAAGCGTCAGGTTATTGCCGTCCATGCCGCCGCCGTCGCTGGCCATCTTCACTCGCGACATCGATTCGACTCCGCCGGCGAGCACCAACCGTTCGCTTCCCGTTGTGACTAAGCCTGCGGCGAGGTTGACCGTCTCCAAGCCTGACCCACAACACATATTCAGGCTGGCCGCGGAAACAGACTCGGGCATTCCCGCAGACAACACAGCATTGCGGGCAAGATTGGCCCCTTGGTCGTTGACCTGACTTACGCATCCCAATAGTGCGGCACATGTCTGTGGAAAAACTTCCGGCTGGCGTTGTCGCAGAGTCCTAAAACACGTGGCAGCAAGTTCTTGCGGATGCACCGGCGTATAGGCACTAGCGCCTTTCCGCACGCTGGCTCTCGGCGTGAAAACTCCGTCAATTATGTACGCGTTGAGTTGCAACATTTTCAGATACTCCAGGTCGCCGCCGAAGCCGCGGCACCTATATCTATCATAGGCGATGATTCAGTTGTTAGCTAGAAAATGTACCGCGGCATCGAGAAGAGCCACATCGGCATTGGAGGCGTTTGCCGGATAATCCCTCATCTGTGTAGTCGCTCGTGATCTCTTCGCCTGGCTCAATGTCGCGGATGGCAACGTCTCTGCCGTCGCCTGATGATTTCGTGTTGGGCTCACACGAATGATTGACGAATCGCGCGGGCGGTTGCATTGCGATCAAGCGCTCATCAACACGGCAAACGTACTGTTTCTCCTCAATAGCCATTTCGTCGAACTGCGATTGCGATATGACCTGCGACAAATCCCACGTGACAACGGTTTCGCCGGCAAAAAACTTGCGAACAGCGTACAGTCCACGTCCATGTATTCCCGATTGTCGTATCTCAAGCCCTTCGTTCATCCAGATGGAACTTCCTGCCGTATGGATTCCACTATGATCTTACAATCCTCGATAAACTGAAAGCCCTTAAGCGTACATAGGAAATCGTCACGATAAACGTTAACGATGGCCACAATGGCGCTCGGGTTATCCCGATCAAAGAATGGGGCTGCCGCGCTTGGTACGAGGCGGGAGATCGCCATAATGATTATTAGATAAGTGAGGTCCTGCCATGGCAAAAATCGTCACAGCCGTATTCGATAATCCTTCCAACGCGCAACTTGCGGTGCAAGATCTTGTCCATCACGGAATATACCGTGAGGATATAAGCGTACAAGCAACTCAGGGCAGCAGCGGCCGGGAGTTTTGCATCGACGTATCAAGCAAAGCGCCGGAAGGCGGAGTGATTGGCACCGTAGGCGGTATCGTCCTTGGGGCAGCAACGGCATACTTAGTTCATGCCGGCTACATAACCATCCCTGGTATCGACCTTGCCCACCACAGCTTGTTGATGTGCGCACTGGCCGGCACCGCATGCGGAGCCACGGCCGGATTAGTGATGGGACTGCTGGTCGGATCGACTTTGCCAGAATATGAAAGCAACTTGTACCCAGTGGATGAACGCAACGGCAGAATTCTACTAGGCGTGTACTGCAATGAAAGACGAGAAGGCGAAATTCGTACCTTATTACAGGCCGCGCACGGAACACTCCTTCGATCGCGCGCCGTCGCCACCGAACCAATCCGTCTCCACACGACGGCTATCGACCACCATCCATTTGAAATTCATGATGATGTGGTCAGCCGAGCTGTTCACGCCACCGAGAGCGAATTGATACGCAAGAGGCTGCAAGCGGCTAAAAACAACCTATCGAAGATCATGGAATCGGTAACGCAGCTGGAGTCTGAGCTTGGTGGGCTTTCGGCCGCCGCTACCAAGCGTGAGACAGAACCAGCCGGTGAAACAGCACCGGCTACAGCTGAGCCTCAACCGTTTTCAACCGCTAATGGCGCCACTACCGGTGTCGGGCAGCCATCAGCATAGGCACATTTTCAGCAGTCGCGTCGTCTTGTTGCCTCTAGTATTGGGGGTGATCCGATGGCGCAGATTATCGTTGGTCATTTTCGAGATCGAGAGCAAGCGGTGAAGGCCGCATCCGAACTCACGTCCCGACACTTGGTCGCTGCTGAGCCAAGAATTGTCGAGCACGATTACGTGAGTTCCGGCCTCAGCGAGCTCAGCAATCTAAATAAGAGGCAGACTAACCTCGAAACAATCGTACTCATCACAGGGGCGATAGCATTTATTCTTGGCACCCTTGTGATGATTTGGGGAGGCTCCGCCGGCGCGTTGGCAATCGCATTTCCGGCGCTGGTGACATTGGCAATCTTCGGTGTCGCGGGCGCTGGCTATTACGGGTGGCAACTTGCACGCGGTCCAGGCTGGCGCACGCATCACATGATGGCCAGTGATCTCCTCGTCGACGGTGTGGAAAACGCAAATACGATTGAAGACATCCTCGTTAGTGCCGGTGCAGATGATGTGGAAATTCGCATCGCCTGAAGGAGAGGAGCACAAATATGTCCAATGAAATGATTTATGGAACTTTCAATGAAGACCAGGCTGGCGAGGTAATTGAGCAGCTGCGCAGAGACGGCGTACCTGACACTGCAATAGCTGTGATCGGGGCAGACCGCAATCAAATGCTGCCTGTCACGTCGCACCTGGTAGACCGCGAGAGGATGCATCCATTCGTGGCAAAGGCCATTGCCGGCGGTGTCATCTTAGGTTTTCTGTCCGGTTTGGCGACCTTCTTTATTCCGACCGTCGCGGCGATGCATATCGTCGGTCCGATCATGGCCGCGATTGCAGGCGCGTGCGCCGGTGCTTACATAGGCATGCTGTTCGGCACAGCGGTAGTGTTCGACAATCCGGTGTGGACGGCAGCAGTTTATGAAGGTCCGGTGGCGGCGCATGAAGTCAAAATCGGTGTACGCACCGACGAGCAGCACCGACATGAAATAGAGCACCTGTTCGAAGAATCAGGTGCTCTCGAGGTGGATATCGGCCGCGCTGCTTGAGCTTACCGGCGAGCTGCCAAAGCCTTTGAGAGGCGGGCTTATGCCCGCCTCTAGGCGTTCGCTTCTGAGGCTGATTTGGACTTGGATTTGGATTTTTTGCCAGTGTGCTTAGCTTCAGCATGAGCTTCGTCCACGATTTCTCCGAAGCCGTCCTGCATCTGCTCAGCGACTTCCTTACCTTTCTCGCCGAGGTAATACCCGGCCTTAACTGCAGTTTTAGTGCCTGTTCTCAAAATACGCTTGCCGCTTTCCGTGCTGCTCAGCGCAACCACTGCGGCAGCAACAAGCCCTACCGGTCCAAAAACAAGTTCTCCGAGTGTCTCAAACATGTGCATCCTCCACAACTCCCATTCGCAGACGAGTGAAGCTCGATTATGTTCGTCAGAGGATTCATGCTCAGGAGGCCGCCTCCCGCCATGCATCCAACTGATAAATAGAAGCTTGCTCATGCAGCGCGGCGAGGGTCTCGTCATAACCGTTGCGGATCAGTTCTCTGCTGATTTTGGGGTTAAAGTCGAACAAACCAACATCCTTGATTTGATGAGGCTGCAAAATCCTCAGCTTCACCTCGCTACACCCCGGATTTCCGCCCCGAAGATTGCACTGCTTTACCAGCTCGACACCATTGAGCGCGGACGCCGTGACGGCGACGTCGATGCATCGAGCGAGATACTGCGAGGCGTTTAATGGGCACGAATTGCGCGGCTGCGGATGCAGCAATACGGTAAAAATTTCAGTCGCTCCCATCATCATCGCCGCCAAGATAGGCGTGTTTCGAACGATGCCGCCGTCTATCCACATTCCAGTCCCATTCACGTGCCGCGGTGGAAAAACAAATGGCATTGCGCACGAAGCCATCAAAACATCAATCAACGTCGACAATTCCGTTATTTCGTCGGTGGTAACAGCCTGAGTTTCCAGCGTACACAAGTCCGTGATGATGAAGCCGACCTTGGTGTGGCTTTGGTGTATTTTATCCAAGTCCAGCTCTGTCCGAAATAACATCTCGATCGGTTGCGGATCAAAAATACTCGACTTGTGGGATAGCCATGCCCGGCAAACCTGCCAAAACGTGGGCCGCGAGAGACAGCGCGGCCTCCACTTGCACCAAATTTGCTCCAGCCGATCCAGCGCTTGCTGCGCGAAAAATATCGCATTGACGGCACCAATACTGGTGCCGATGACGACATCAAACTGAAAGCCCATTTCATTGAGCGCCTTCAAGGCGCCGACTTCATACGCACCACGCGCAGCACCGCCCGACAGGACAAGTGCCCGACGGACAGTGCTTTGATCTTGTTTGTTGATCACCTTCTCTATCATTCAATCCGCCACGCTGCTTGGTCACCCGATCAAGTTAAACCATGGCGCTGTCTTAACCCTGGCATTACTTTGGCTTGCTCCGGTGCAAAGTAACCGGCGATGAACAGCAAGCCCCCCAGGACCCAATGAATGGCATCGTTGCCATAGTTCGCCGCGGTCGCAGCAAGATGGCTGCCCGCCACGCCGCTGACGCCAATCCCGAAGAATACGGAACCTACGATCCAGCAGAACCAAGTGGCCGCAAGCTCGCTAGCCTGCAACCCAAACACAATGGCGAGAATACCAATTGCCATATGCAATGCATTGGCCAGTGGAGTAACATTCATCCCCCAAATGCCGGGGTTCACAATGCCGGCTATGGAAAACAAAATGAACAATATACCGAAAATTACCGATGCAGCTCTCATTTCAACACCTCCTCAATAAACCACCACAACCAGTCGAAAAGAGCGGCAGTGTCTGAATTAGAAGACGATGATTCGGGCGGGCAGTTCCACCATTGCTGACGAGGCTCGTCATTACCGACCAAATTACTTTGCCATTTTGATGAGCGTTTCGTATTTTCCCCACTGACCAGCCATTGGTGCCGTTCCATACTATAAAACTACACTGAGAAGATGATCAGCGAGGCTATTTTCATGGTCGGGGACGGCAGGCTAGATGATTCGAAGCGCGACCAGCCAAAGCCCGATCCCTTTGAGGGCTTGGGCGGGGCACTGTTGTCGAATCCGCAAGTGGCTCGCGTGCAAGAAACGCCCAAGCAGCGTACTCAGCGTGAATACGACCAGCAACACGGTCAGTATCTCAAGCACTTGGACACGTATTGGCAGCACGTTAATACCGACAAGGCGGCGAAGCATCTTGTCACCGACTATCCGCCAATTTACAAGGGTCCGGAAAAGCCGCCTTGGGATACAACGCCTTCTCATGGCCCCAGCACGCTGCCAAACCTGACTGAAATGCGCGACGCTTCCAAGGACTTGAAACGTTTCGCTTCGGGCAACGGCGGCGAGCAGGATTTCTCCATCAGCTCCATCGACGAACCCGCATTCAAACAGCGATATGCGTCCGAAGTGATGCGGGCAGGCAAGCAATACGGATTTAGCAAGAACGATGTGCAGAACGTCGTGCAAAGCATCTATGCGTTCGAGGATGGCGGTTGGGGAACGCACGAGACTCTATCGAACATGCCACTATCCATGGTGAAGCCTGACAAACCCGGCGACACAACCATTCATGACAAGCGCGTCAATTTCAGACCGGGCTCCACCGCGGTAGGTTACAACCAGCTTTTGATGTATAACACGGTCAAAGATGTCCACCAGCATGGCGGAGAAATCGCCTCACAACTGACGACGTTGGCTAAGAATGATCCCTCGCGAGCCAAGGAGCTAAACGAAAAAGCGAAGCTGCTTACCGACTTGAGTGCTTCACTCGGTAAAGAATTGAAAGCCATGTCACTCTCAGACCCGGCGAAATACGTTGATCCTAATGGGCAGTTTACGGAGGCGCTTTACTCCGACTTCGCCAAGTCCAAAGATGCCACCGAATATTCCAAATCTCTGCCGGCTACGGATCCAACAAAGGATAATCTGACAAGACGGAGTTTATCCATAGGCATTCACGGCCTGAACCTCGACGGAGACATCGGCCCGATCATCCAAGCACAGGAATTGGATGATTTGTTCAAGTATGCGCAACAGAATAATTTCGCGGGATTGCTGGCGCAGGCGGAGGCCACCAGCAAAAGTGATGCCGCGGCATTTGATGCCTTACCCGGCGCGGCGAAATTAAGCGGTGCCCATGAGCTCTTGAGCTTGGCTCATCCACCAAAGGGGATGAGCCAAGCGCACTTTGTAGCGACTAGAGACGCGCTCGAGAAAAAGATCGCCAATCTGCAATCTGGACCGGATGATGCAATGACTGACGCGAAGCTGTCGGGGTCACAACGCGCTTTGCTCGATTCTGCGCTTCTACCGCTTCGCCGCTTCGGTGAAGGCTCTGGAGCGCTGTCGTCCGAAGCAAGAAGCACACTCGACAAAATATGGTACTCGCGGTTCGGCGGGCCAAAAGCATCCGAGCTCATGCCTGCGGCTGTCGAATTGGCGAATCTGGCCGGCACAGGCAACGCTCTGGGAATGATTACACCAGCAAATAGAGATTACCCGACAGTCAATTGGTTCGAGCGCGCCGGGTATGAAGGCAATCCCGTCACCAACAGACGCACCGCAAATGAATTGCTGATGCAGATCTTTCAGAGGATGGATGAGTCGAATCGCAGTCCGCACAAGAGTGCGTCACAGATCGATTTCGACAAGGCATTCGCTGCTATCCCATAGGGAACAGTCGCATATGCATAAGCGTCAGAGCGCTGGCTATGCCAACCATTACACAGCCAAGATTGAAGTTTGTCTCCCGACCCTACCAGCGGCGGGTGGGATTAATTCCAATGGCCATCGGCATCGTGCTCGCGTGGATCGCCTTAGCGCTGGCTGTGGTTTTGTCGCTGGCCAGCGTTAAAACGTTCGCCTGGTCGTCACCGTTGAGAGTGCTCATTCTTCTTGGTGCGGCCGTCTACTTGACGTATATAACTTATCAATGGATTGCCGACAGCAGATTCCGTTTTGAGGTTGAACTCGACGGTGACTTGCTCACATTCCGCTCTTACGATCAATGGCAGCGCAAAAGCGAAGAGCAACATATATTTCTGCCCGAGGTCCTGGCTGCAGAGTATTTTCAACCGCAGGATGAAGCCAACTTACGATTGCGCACGTCAAAGGGGAATATTAATATACCGCTGTGGTCGTTCGGCCCAGAGGCAGAGACAAAGATAGCGCATTACATCAGATCTAGAGGCGTTGATGTCATCGGCATCGCGCAGCCCTAGACGCGTGAGAGCAAATCTTTGTCCCAGGCCAACTTGAGTTCAAACTTTTGCCGGGGCGTGCACTTGATTGGAACGAATGCCGGACCCTCGGTGGCATGTATGCTCGTCCGTTGTTGTGCTCTCCGGTATTTCCCGAGTCGGAACCGCCTCGGTATGCAATTCGACATCAACGAGCACGTCGTAAAATGTGGCGCCACCACCAAGGTCAGCCAGCCGTTGCGACGTCACGTCGTTGGCATTGGTGCCATCGGTGAGTTTTTTCCACCATACCGACAGTGCCACCACAACTCCCGACCGTGCTCTATCGGAAACACGCGCTCGGGCGGTAAAATGTCCGCGGTCATTGAATATCTTCACCAGATCGCCGTCCTTGATGCCGCGGACCCCAGCATCATCGGGATGAATGTCCAGCATCGGTGCTTTTTCCGACTTGAGGAAGCTGGGCAAGTTTGCAAAAGACGAATTCATAAAACTGTGTGCCGGCGGAGAAATAATCGCCAGCGGCCATTTGCGCGCCCTCTGCGGCGCTGCCTGAGCCGATTCAAAAGGAGGGATGTAGCAAGGCAAGGGATCGAGCCCGAGTTTTTCCATGCGCTCGCTATAGAATTCGCACTTGCCTGACGGCGTTGGAAAGTTGCCCTCGGCGAAAGGAGCGAAAACCTCAGGAACATTCAATCGCTGCCAACCGCGTTGTTTGAGTTCTTCCAGGGAAAGTCCTTGCATCGACGGATGACTGGACGTAATCGCCTGGCGGCCTATCTCCTCATCAGAATCCTTGAAACACTCTTCCGTAAACCCCATGCGCTCGGCAAGCAGACGGAACACTTCCGAATTCGGTTTACTCTCGCCTATCGGATCAATTGCCGGATTGTTTGCCACCACATACAAGTGTCCGTACGACCTGTGCACATCGAAGTGCTCGAGCTGGGTGGTGGCAGGCAGCAGTATATCTGCATAATCGGCAGTGTCGGTCTGGAAAATTTCGTGCACCACAGTAAACAGATCTTCCCGCTTAAAACCGCTGATTACTTTTCGAGAATCGGGAGCAACCGCCACCGGATTGGAGCTATAAACGTAAATTGCCTTAATCGGCGGATCGAGCGGCGTTTGAACCTGCTCGATCTGAGCGGTGCCGTCCGAATCAGCCGACCGTCCCCAACGGGCGATGCGCCCGTAACCTGCCAGGGCGTCACCGAGGGCAGACATGTTGATCGACCGCGGATTGTTCCAAATGAGGTCGGGTCGTTGCAGCGCATTGACGTTGATGTTATACGTGCCGCCGGTCGAAAGCAAAATCCCACCGGCTGCATCGCGCCAAGCACCGACCAGAGCCGGCAAGCAAGCGACCGTGCGGACGGCCATGCCACCACCGGTATGACGCTGCATGCCGTAATTGATGCGTATTGCCGCCGGCTTTGTCGTCGCGTATTCACGTGCGAGCGTTACAATTGCTGCTTCAGGCAACCCGACAATATCGGCAGCGCGCGCCGGCGTCCAGGCGCTGATTCGATCGGCAAGCTTGTCAAACCCAAGTGTGTATTTTTGAATGTAATCATCATCTGTGAGTTTTTCGCTAATGATGACGTTCATCATTGCCAGCGCAAGTGCGGCGTCAGTGCCGGGCATCAATGCCAAATGCTGATCGCATTTCTCCGCGGTAAGCGAGCGATATGGGTCGATGGCAATCACACGCGCACCATTGCGCTTGGCAGCGAGAACTTTCGGCCATAGATGAACATGAGAGGTTATCGGATTGGATCCCCAGATGATAATCAACTTGGCGTCATCGAATCGCTCCATGTCGGTGCCAATCGACGCGCCGATGGTGTATTGGTATCCGGTAGCGCCCGCGGTGGCACAAATAGTGCGATCAAGGAGCGACGCACCCAGGCGATGGAAAAAGCGCCGGTCCATCGAGCTCGCCTGTACCAGACCCATCGTTCCCATGTAGCTGTACGGCAGTATCGCTTGCGGTCCGAACTCCTCGGCAATTCGTTTGAACCGAGCGGCAATCGTATCGAGCGCCTCATCCCAACTGATGCGCACGAACTTGCCTTCGCCTTTCTCGCCCACGCGTTTCATCGGGTAGAGAACCCGCTGCTCGCTATATGTTCTTTCCAGATAGCGATTTACTTTGTTGCAGAGAAAGCCGGCGGTCGTAGGATGCTCTGTTGAACCGGCCACCTTGATGGCTGTGCCATTTTCAACGGTGGTCACGAGGGCACAGGTATCAGGACAATCATGAGGGCAGGCACCCAAAACTATGCGCTGCTCGGGTTTGAAATCTCGAGAGTCTATGCCGGGTTGATCGCTAACCATACGAGGGGCCCTACTCAACAACCTTATGGTCGCATGCAAGCAGGACAGTTTCCTGATACCGGCGTCAGAAAGAAGGTCTGTCTAACGGAATGCCTCCTCCATGCACCTTTCGCTTGTAAACCGCTACAAACCTGGACAGCGTTTGCGTTGCCTCTTCCTCAGCCCGATAGGCTCGAAAGCGGGTTGCAGAGCTCAGTATTCTGCCTGCGCATATGCCACCAGAGGAACAGGCGCACATATGCGCCGTCGCAACATCGCGCATACGGCACAGGAGGGAATCTCATGAGGCTGAGTGTTAAGCTTTTGTCCTTGGCGGTTTTCTGCGGTGTAACAGCAGTTGGTTTTGCGCCGAAGGTATCAGCCGAGGTCCTGAATCAACCTGCGGTTTACGATACGACTTTGACCCAACCGGCTTTTATCGATTCGTCCTTGACGGCGCCGTCTGTCATGGATCGCACGCTGACAACGCCGTCAGTTATCGATAACTCGCTGACGACACCTGCGGTTATCGATAACACACTGACAGAGCCCGCGCTAATCGATAATACACTGACGATGCCATCGGTTATGAATTCGTCGTGCGGTAGCTGTGGTGTCATCACGCAACCTGCGGTGCTCGATTCTTGTGGAACCTCGCTAGTCACCCCAACCTACTACGGTGGGTACGGTAACTACTGGTTCTGATGAATCGTTAGAACAACGAATAGCAATGTACATCGGGGCGTTTGGATACGCCCCGATTCGTCCTGCGGGAAAGCTGACAATTGTCTCGCCGCGCCGCTTTTCGCAGGCCGGGGATGGTTTGACTCAATGATGCCGTGGCACGAATGTACTAGGGTGCCCATCCTTTGCTCCTGCGGATTCCAGTGCGGATACGGCTGTTTCACAAGGGTTTGATAGTCATACTGGTGCCATTGGTTTTCAGCCTTGGCTTCATCGCATACTTGTCTGCCGCATTGCATCGTGCCGATGTGGATCTGGCGAGACAATGGCATTCCGAGAAAATATTATCTGCATGCTTGCTGTATCAAGAGGCGTCATACGAGAGCGGAATGGCGATGTTCAGCTTGTTCGCCTGGCAAGATCCCAATGCCATAGAGGCTCATAAGGCATCCGGGAAAAAGCTTGGCGACGCCCTGAAAGAACTGAAGGGATACTACGACGATCAACCGGAAATGCAGCCTATTGTGACCGGTTTGGCGCAGTCCACGGTGCACGCGTATCATCGCGAGCGCGGATTTATGAAATTCGCCGGCGGCTCGTTCGAACAGTACATGTCATCCGACAATGGCGAGCGCGCGCTGATGTTTGCCAGGCAATTCATCAGAAGCAGCAAGCCAATCGAGTACATCATGAACATAGAGGCACAGACGGGTGTTTCTACTGCCACCAGCCGCGAAAAGTCTTGGCGGCAAATTTCGGCATCAATGACGCTGGCTGTATGCCTCAGCGCCGGAATAACGTTTCTTCTCGGCGCACTGTTGCATCGGGACATTCTCAATCGTTTGAAAAATACTAAGTTCAATATTGCCCAGATTCGCAAGCGGGCCACGCTGCTCCCTCCATTGCGCTCGACAGACGAGATTGGACAGTTGGATGCAATTATCCACAGCACAGGAAATGAACTTCGATCTCTCGAGCAGCAGAAGCACGAAATGATCTCTAAGCTTGCGGGTGAGCTCGGGCGGCCGCTCGACACAGTGGACAAAGCGATCAAGGCTGTGGGCTCGTCCGCCAGCCTGAGCGCGAAAAGGAGGGATCTCTTCCGCGGCGCTGTTCAAAACTCAGAACGTCTCGTGCGACTCCTCGACGATATTGCGAATCTCGATGAGATGGAAGACAACCAACTGGAGATAAACAAAGGCCAAGCACAACTCGACGACATTCTTCGATTATCGTGCGAGGCGGTGGGCCAAATTGCGGCAGCAAAAAATATTTCCGTGAAGCGACAAGTAGCCGATGCTTCGGTTTGGACTGATCAGGATCGCATAGTGCAAGTTTTGGTAAATCTGCTGACAAACGCCATTAAATTTTCGCCCGAAGGTTCTACCGTCAGCCTGGAGAGTGTAATTGCAAATGATCGCGTGCAAATTAGCGTCGCAGATCAAGGTCGCGGCATTCCCGAAGAATTTCAAAAAGCACTTTTCGATCGCTTCAGCCAAGCTTATACAGAAGATGCCGCCAACAAAAGAGGTTTTGGTCTCGGACTTTCCATTTGCAAACTGATTATGCAGCAATTGCAAGGCGACATCTCGGTGCGCTCCCAACTGAACGAAGGAAGCACGTTCACAATCTCGTTTCCTGCCTCCCAACAAATTCTGCCGCAAGGCAGCCTCATCAAGTCAGAATCGACAGCGAGCAGAGTCCGCATGACTCCGGTAAGCTGGATTATGACAGGCGCCCCGCTTTGGCAAAAGGGGCTGATTCTGATTTCGCTTCCGTTGCTGTGTCAAATTGTGTTTGTAGTTTCCTTGGCCACTTTGCTGACGCAGGTGAACAATGAAATTGCCACCGCGGAGCATGCTCGACGGATGGCGACGTACATCAACCTCGTGAGGCATAGCCAAGCAGCCCTCTTGGTTGAACTCATTTTTGCGCCCAATTTGAATTCACCCGGCTTCCACGAGGCGTTTGTCCAAGCCAAACAAGAGTTAGTGAAGAATGCAGATCTGCTGAGGCACGAAGCGCGGCCTAGCGAACTGGCAGACGTGGATGCGCTTGTGTCGATAAGCGGCAATCGGCTGGAATTGGCTGAGCGAGGCTTGTCTGCAGCTAATGGAAGAACCGTGGTGCCGACGTCTGGAACAAAGCAAAAGGTTTCCGAGATCCGAGAAAATGCAGACGCATTATGGAAGGCCTCCAGCCGTCTCAACATGGAGAGATTCGAACATACCGACGCGCTGCTGCCCCTCACCGCGCGACGGAACGTGGAACGTCTCTTGATGGCAGGTCTGACCGCAAACCTGATTTTGGCGATCGGTTTGCTGCTGTTTATCAACTCATCAATCAGGCGTCGCATCGGCGGAATAATTTCCAATGCCGAACTCTTTCGCCAGCGTCAGCCATTGCGGGCACCGCACCCTGGAACAGATGAAATCAGCGATATCGACAAGATGTTCTACGACACGGCGCAGAAAATTATCAGGCTGGAGAAATTCAAAGAAGAATTGGTGGGCATGGTCGGTCATGACATACGCACCCCGCTCACATCCATGCACGGCACTCTCTCGCTTGCTTGTGCGGGCGCATTAGGCGAATTGCCACCAGATGTGGTGTCGATCGTTCAAGAGGCAGAAGCGGAGTCAACGCGGCTCATCAACCTCATCAACGATATGCTTGAGCTCGAGAGATCGCGAGCCACTTAAGCATGTCTCGCAACCTTCCTGAGCGAGTTTCGACTAATTGAGGTGGCATCCTTTAGACTTGGGTTCTCGTGCCGGCATGCACGATCGAATTGTCCGTCGGGATCGTTTCTTGTAGAGGTAGCGATGCAGATTAAGGAGCCAAGCACTGGCAATCCGACAAAAGCCTTTCGCATTCTTGTTCTTGCCAATGAATTTTCAGAGGACATCACGCAGGAATGCTTGCGCCAGGGTTTTGAGGTTGTGGCGGTGAGTAATCACAATGAAGGGCTCGCATTTTTGCAGTCTCACGATCACGTCGACGCGGCTATTACGCCGGCTTTTGCTGAAGGTTCCAACATGTTCGAATTTTTGATGGGCTTGTACAGAATGCCGGAAAATATCCACGTACCGGTTATGGTCATATCGGTCGAACCGACAGAGCTGGCGTCCTTTTGTACTCCGGCCGTCGAAGCGGCGGCGAAGCTACTTGGAGCATACAAGTTTATAACCCTTCCTGAGTTTGACTCGCGCCAGGTGATGAGGGAGCTCAAAGCACTGCTGCCCGAGCGTCCGTCGAAGCTCGAAGCCTGACCAACGCCGAAGAGTTATTCCCGCGAAACTTGGACACAACGACCTAATTATCCCGAGGTGGTCGTAAAGGACTGGGCGGACATCCGCCTTTGTGTTGCCAAATCTCAAAGGGAACTCTGATGATAACCATGATTAAACCTCGCTACGACAAAGCCTTGTTTAAAGCCCTCGGGCAGGCTGTAACCAATAGGCGCGTGCACCTCCGACAATCCGTGGAAGACCTCGCCCAGCAAACAGGTCTTGGGACAGTGTTCATCCAAGACCTGGAAATAGGGGTGCGCAACGTGAATCTGGTTAACCTTTCAAAGGTTTGCCGGGGACTCAATTGGTCGCTGTGGGAGCTCTTCTACCAAACTGAGTCGTTATTAGCGCCCGTCCAGACGGCCACCAGCAGGCAGGCGCCTGCCGACCAACCCGCACAGCGCGGCCGGGAATGCCATTCCATATATAAAGATCCAGCCTAGCGGGCGTTTGACTTCCAAGAGGTTAGCAAGCTTTTATTGCGCGCCCACGGCGGATTATCGGCGTTGGGGAGAGTTCAATGTAAGCTTAAACTGACCGCACCACATGTGCGTTTAATCCGGCACTCCTGACATACCAAAATGAGGTCGAAGAATGAGAGACTTACGCGACATGCCAAACGACATGCCGAGCGAACCGGCGGTGACCGCGGCGGCTAAAACGCAGGTACTGAGCCTCGAGCCCAACGTAGCGGCAACCCTTGCCTACGCACCGTTTTTCATCGGCCTGGTTTTCTCGATTATCTGGCTTGCCAGCGAGCCGAAATCCAATAGGTTCGTGCGCTTCCATGCCATGCAGTATCTTGCCTTCTTCATCGCCAGCGTAGCCCTATCGGTAATAACCAGTGTCGTCGGCGCTTTTCTCGGCTTTCTTGGCGGATTACTTTCCATGGTCGTCGGTCTGGGATTATTCGCGGTCATGATTGTTTGCATGGTGAAGGCTTACAAAAACGAGATGTTCAAGCTGCCCGTGCTTGGTGATTTGGTAGAGTCAAAACTTTAAGCCGCTCGTTGTAGGCACCACATATGGTGCGAAACAAGCAAACTTCCGGATGATAACATCCGGAAGTCGCATGCTGATCGACTGCTCTTCTGCTTACAGGAGTGCGCAAGCTGAGCTGGTCTAATGTGACCACCCTGCCGGACGACTGTCGAATCGAGGACTGACCGTACCGAAGCCGAGCCCGAAGCCAAAGAGCCTCAAATCGACTGCGGCATTTGCCCGTCGCTGTCCGCAAACCGGCATAGCGATTTGCGCACCACAGCTATTCGGAATAACAGCTGATAGCGTGTTCAAGCCGCAAGTATTACAGCCGAGTCCGCCATAAGCTACGTTGTTGTAGCCAAGTCCGTACCCCGATCTCACTCCGCCAAAGCCGAGCAGACCACCGAACATCCCGCCGAGCAGACCACGATTAGCGTAGCCCGGTGCGCCATATCCGAGCGCTCCAAAGCGGTGATCGAACCATGTGCGTTTTCCGAACAGCGGCACGTCACATGCACCACAGCCGGTATTAGCGATCATTCCGTTGCCGATGAAACCAGGCGCTGCGACGACGGTGCTACCACCGACGACTGCGGCTTGGTTCAATATGCTGGGGCTACCTAGCCCGCCGTAACCGTACAAG
>Ga0134128_10001332_pt1 | contig 31933 bp, 32 predicted proteins | sample KB31754_FD_96462 | JGI IMG/M metagenome (GOLD analysis project Ga0134128, IMG submission 96462) | Terrestrial soil microbial communities with excess Nitrogen fertilizer from Kellogg Biological Station, Michigan, USA - KB3-175-4 | ecosystem: Environmental > Terrestrial > Soil > Unclassified ... | reverse complement strand
TCCGTCGCCCGCGATCCGAAATGCGAAGTAATCACCGGAAACCCGGTCTTGAATGAACTGCTGGAGGTCGAGCCTGGAGAGAACATTTCGCTCAACGACGAAAAGAATCGCCGCTTTGTCATGTACCAGGAAGGCAGGCGGCTCAGGCCCGATGAGATGCCATTGCAGCGCGCCGCCGCCACGGGAAAGGCAGTCAGCGGGATCGAACTGGAGATCCATCATGAGAGCGGAAAGACAACACAGGTGCTGGTCAGCGCCAACCCTTTGTTCGACGACTCCGGAAAAATTCGCGGCGCGGTTGGAACGCTTGTCGACATTGGGGAACGCAAGCGAATGGAACACACACTACGGGAACGCGCAGAACTGATGGAGCTCGCATCCGAGGCGATCATTGTGCGTGACATGGAAGGGAAAATCCGGTTTTGGAATTCAGGAGCGGCGGCCTCCTATGGCTGGACTTCGGAAGAGGCCGTGGGCATGGACCTGCAGCAATTACTGCATACAAGGTTTCCCACTCCAGTCGAGGAAATAGAAGCCACCCTGGCGCAGGGGAAGCGATGGGAAGGGAATCTGGTTCAGCTAACAAAGGCTGGGCGCGAAATTGTCGTGGACTGCCGGAAAAGCCTGCAATGCGATGGAAAAAAGGGCCTTGCCGTACTGGAGATCTGCCGCGATATCACCACGCAACTGCAGGCGGAAGAAGCCTTGCGGCGATCGGAAAAACTGGCGGCGATGGGCAGAATGGCGGGCATCGTCGCCCATGAGATCAATAATCCGCTGGGATCGATCACAAATCTTTTATATCTGTTGCGGCAGCATCCATCGCTGAACGAAGAAGCCCATACCTATGCCCGCATGGCGGAGGAGGAGCTGTCGCGCGTCACCCACATTACCAAGCAAACACTGGGCTTTTATCGCGAGTCGTCGGAGCCCATTTCGGTTTCCATCCCGTCGCTTCTGGACGACATTCTGGAACTTCAATCGCTCCCATTGAAGAAAAACGGAATTATTGTGGATCGAAAGTACCGCATCGATGGCGTTGTCCAGGCGTTTCCAGGAGAGCTGAAGCAGGTATTTTTGAATCTCATTGGAAATGCAATTGAAGCCATGCCGGAGGGCGGGCGCCTGCGCATCCATGTGTCTGGATCTTCCGGATTGCACCGGCATCCCGGCGGAGTTCGCATTTCCATCTCGGACACCGGCTCCGGCATTGAACCGGAAGACGCTAAGCGGCTATTTGAGCCGTTCTTCAGTACGAAATCCACCAAGGGAACGGGTTTGGGTCTCTGGATCAGCAAAGGGATTGTCCAGAAATACGAAGGCACAATTACATTTCGCAGCGTCCGCCTGCTGGATGGAACCAAGACTTGCTTTTCTGTCCTGATCCCCTCTTCCTCTATTCCGCAAATGGCTTTATCGAACGCGTCGCGGGTGGAAGTAGAAACCTAGAGCAGTTTGCCCGCGGGGCCGCGATTCGCTGAAAACGCCGATTTCCTGAGAGGTGACGCCATGCATTCCCAGGACAAAAGATGCCGCAATTTCGACGATTGCAACGGATATACTGATACACATGCCAAAGTATTCTGTCGTTGTCCCATTTCATAACGAAGAAGAAAATGTCACCGCCCTTTACGACACGCTGAAAGCTGTCATGGAGCAGGTGGGGGATTCCTTCGAGCTGATTTTTGTGGATGATGGTTCCACCGACCGCACCTATCGGCTGCTGGAGGAGATTACAGCGGTCGACAGTCGCATCATGGTCGTCAAGCTGCGCCGCAATTTCGGCCAGACGTGTGCGCTTGCAGCCGGTTTCGACCACGCGCAGGGAGACTTTATCCTGGCGATGGATGGCGATCTGCAGCATGACCCGGCGGAGATTCCGAATTTTCTGGCGAAACTGGAAGAAGGATACGACGTTGTCAGCGGCTGGAGAAAAGAACGCATCGACAATTTTGTGATGCGGCGGTTTCCTTCGCGCTGCGCCAATTGGTTGATGGCGAAATTGTCCGGCGTGGACATCCATGACTTTGGCACCACCTATAAGGCCTATCGCAGGGAAGTGATTCACAACATTCCGCTTTATGGCGAAATGCATCGCTTTATCCCCGCGCTGGCCTCCTGGTACGGGGCTTCCATCTGCGAAATCCCGATCAAGAATGTGAACCGGGAACGAGGGAAATCGCATTATGGAATCTCGCGGACCTTCCGCGTTTTCTTCGATCTGATTACGATCCGTTTTCTGCTGAAGTATATGTCGCGCCCGATGCACTTCTTCGGGTCGTTGGGCGCCGTCGGCGTTTTCGCCGGCGCGGCCCTGTCGATGTGGCTGCTGGCGCTGAAGGTGTTCACGCAACAGCATGTGATGGATCAGCACGGACCGATGTTTGTTATTGCCGGAGTCATGATTCTGGCCGGAATTCAACTGCTGGCGATTGGATTGATCGGCGAGTTGCAGGTCCGGCATTTCTATCAGAGCCAGTCTCGCGCTCCTTATACGGTGGACCGAGTCATTCGTTTGAATGCGCCGGAAGAGCCGAGTATGTTGCGCGGCGAATAGATTTTTCTTTCCACAAATGCACGCAGGTTGCCGATGAAAGCCATCCAGATATCGCAGACCGGAGGGCCGGAGGTTTTACGTCTGGCTGAGATCAGCCGCCCGTCTCCGACCAAGGATCAGGTACTGGTCCAGGTCCACAGGGCCGGCGTCAATTTCATCGACATCTACTATCGTGAAGGCGTGTATAAAGCGCCGTTGCCGATGGTCCCCGGCATGGAGGGCGCCGGAACCGTGGTTGAGGTGGGCGAAAACGTCCGGGACTTTCATCCGGGCGATCGAGTGGCATGGTGCATGGCGGTGGGAGCCTATGCGGAGTATGCCGCGATTCCGGAATCCAACCTGGTGCACATACCTGGCGGTGTCACTTTCGAGCAGGCGGCAGCGATTTTGCTGCAGGGCATGAGCGCGCAATATCTGACCACGTCGACATTTCCGCTGCACTCCGGCGATACTGTATTGCTGCATGCGGGAGCGGGCGGAGTCGGGCTGTTGCTGACGCAGATGGCGGCCCGAATCGGCGCTCATGTCATCTCTACCGTATCCACAGCGGACAAGGTCAAACTCGCGCGGGCCGCGGGAGCACGGGATGTGATCCTCTACACGGAGGAAGATTTTGAGTCCGCGGTAAAGCGCATCACCGGCGGTCGCGGCGTGGATGTGGTCTACGACTCGGTGGGCAAAACAACCTTCGAGAGCTCTTTAAAATGCCTGCGGCCGCGGGGGATGCTGGTGCTCTTCGGAGCCTCGAGCGGACCGGTGCCGCCATTTGACCTGATCCAGCTTTCCACGCTGGGATCGCTTTTTATCACCCGGCCCACGCTTCGAGATTATGCTTCCACGCGCGCGGAGCTGGATGAGCGCTCCGGGGATGTCTTCGAACGTTTGCAGCGTGGCGATCTCAGCCTTCGCATCCATCGAAGCTTCCCGCTGGAGCAGGCCGCGCAGGCGCAGGAAAAACTGCAATCGCGCCACAGCACCGGAAAAATTCTGCTGGTTTTCTGATATCAGGCCGGCTCCGCTTTCATTCTTCTTGCAAGCGATCCAGATAGGTCTTGACATAGTCCGCGACTGCCTCTTCGAGGCTGTGAAACGGAGATGTGTAACCGGCGGCGCGCAGTTTTTCCATGCGGGCCTGGGTGAAATACTGGTATTTCCCGCGGAGCGCTGGCGGCATCTCGATGAATTCGATCCGCACCGGCATCTGGGTAGCATGAAAGACCGCGGTCACCAGGTCCTTCCATGTCCTCGCTTTGCCCGTGCCGCAATTGAACAGTCCGCTGGAACCGCGGTTTTCAAGGAATGAAAGCGTGACAGCGACGGCATCCTTTACGTAGATGAAATCGCGCATCTGTTCACCGTCCGCATACCGCGGGTTGTAGCTGCGGAACAACTGCACCGTGCCAGTCTGCTTGATCTGGCGATAGCTTTTCGCCACAACCGACATCATGTCGCGCTTGTGGTCCTCATACGGTCCAAAGACATTGAAGTACTTCAGTCCTGCGATCTGGTCCAGAGCCCCGCTCCTGAGCGCCCAGAGGTCGAACATGTGCTTGGAATAGCCGTACATATTCAGAGGACGAAGCTCCGTAGTGGCGGCATCTTCATCGGAATATCCCCGGCTGCCATCCCCATAGGTGGCGGCGCTGGATGCATAGATAAAACGGTTGCCGTGCTCCAGGCTGAATTCGCAAAGGCGACGCGAATAACGGTAGTTGTTCTCGAGGAGGTAGTCCGCGTCCTGCTCCGTGGTCGAGCTGCAGGCGCCGAGGTGGATGATCGCCTGCGCATCCCGGAGTTGTCCGCGCTCCAGCAGCGACAGCAACGCTGGAGGAGAAATCAAATCTTCATAGTGCAAGCCCCGAAGGTTTCTCCATTTATGGTCTTTCCCCAACACGTCCACAAGAATAAGTTCCTGCTCGCCCTGGCGATTGAGTTCCGCCACTAAATTCCGCCCGATGAAACCGGCGGCGCCAGTGACGATGATGGGCTTAGCCATTTTTCTTTTCTTCTCCCGCGTAGACTTTTAAAATTCGTTCTATGGTGCCGGTGGTGGAACGTCCCTCCACCATATCAGCCAGGACAACACGACCGCCGTTGGCTTCAACCACCTCGCGTCCGCTGACATAATGGGCCCAATCACTGCCCTTGACCAGCACCTGCGGAAGGATTTGAGCAATGATGTCTTTGGGTTCCTTGTCGGCGAAGTAAACGATGTAATCGACCGCGCGCAGGGAGCCGAGCACATAGGCTCGGTCCTCCTCGCCATTGATGGGACGATCGTCTCCTTTATTGGTCCGAACGGAGGCGTCCGTATTGACAGCGACAACAAGCGCGTCTCCCTGGTTACGGGCAAAGGTCAGGTAGGTCACATGGCCGCGGTGGAGGATGTCGAAACAGCCGTTGGTAAAAACCAGTTCCTTTCCTTCAGCCACAAGCCGGTCGCGCTCTGCGCGCATCTCCGCGATCGTCAGTATCTTCGGTCCCTCGATCTTCATTGCATCTCCCTGGTTCTCAGCAAGCTCCCATATTTAATCCAGTTGTAGCACCTTGAGGAGAGCGGGGAGCTGGCTGAAATCGGGAACGATGAACTTCGCGCCCGCCCGTATAAGCCGCTTCCGCTTGGACAGATTCAATCCAAAGCGGCGAATCTCATCGCTGGCGACGCCGATGCAGAGGCCGCCGCGGCGCTGCGTTTCGCGGAGTTCGACCGGACCGTCTCCAAAGGTGGCGAATTCATGACCGGAAAGATTGTTCTCGCGGATGATCTTCTCCAGCACCATCTTCTTGGCTTCGACGTTGATGTCGCCGACCGCGCCGAAGATGCGTCCCTCGAAAAAGTGCGCATATCCCATTGCCTCGGCCTCCGCAATCACATCTGTTTCATCGGTGCCGCTGGCAAGATACAACTTGACGCCGCGCCGGTATAACTGCTCAAGCAGCAGTGCCGCGTTTTTGATCTGGAAATCCCTGGACTCCAGCTCTCTTCTTTTCAGCTTGTCGATCCGATTTTTCACCATTTCGAGCAGTTCGACATTGTAAATATGCTTATAACCGTGCTCATCCAAAATTTCAGAGGGGTCGACGAAGCCAGCCTGACGAATCAGTTCGATTAGCCCTTTCATTTGGACGAGGGTTTGGATGCCGGTCGTGCGGTCAATGAATTGTCTCGACATCTGCCGGACACGTTCGAAAACGACCTCTTCCACCGTGTCATACTGCGCCCCGAGGACAGCGCGTATCATCATCGGCTCCATGATCTGTTCCCAGCCTTCGCGCAGCACGGAAAGGGTTCCATCATGGTCGAAAATGCAATGTTTGATATGCAGATCGGCGGGTGGATCGCCAATAATCTCGATCTCGGTCTCCGGCAAATAGCAGGCTTTTCTGGGAGAATTGGCAAGTTCCGGCTCGAAGACGTAATTCAGCTCGGCGTTCGATCTAAGAATCTCAGCGGCGGAAGCCGTGCCGGTGGCCTGTAGCTTCTTTACCGTGATCATTGCCGCGATATTCGCCAGCGTAGCCGCGCGGACGGGCGAAGCCCCGGCGGCCAGCGATGCCGCCAGCGCGGCGACTACCGCGTCTCCGGCGCCCACGGTATCGATGCGCTCGATGACCTCCAGGCCAGGGATAAGCGTGACCTCTCCCTCTACCGCCACGGCAATGCCGAGTTCGCCGCGTGTCAAAAAAGCCGGTTTACCCACTTTTTCGCTGATCCGGAGCGCAAACTCCTTTGTGCGCGCGTCGCTTGCCGGACGCTCTTCGTCCTCATGCAGCAAGACCGCCGCTTCCCGCATATTGAGCTTTAAAGCCGCGCCTGTGTACTCCTCCGGATGGTGGCGGGCATCCACCAAAAACGTGGTCCTGGGATATCTGGCGACGATTTCATTGATCCGGTGGATGGTGGCCGGGGAGGAGAGTCCTCCCGGGACCTGCTGGTTGAGGATGACGGCGTCGCTTTTGGCGGCGGCTTTTTCAAGCTCGGACAAGAGCGCATTCAGGAACTTCGGGGAGAGCTGATTGAAGGCGCCGAAATCGATGCGGTTGTCTTCGCGCTCTCCGAAATAGGGCTTGGCGTAGACCATTGTCTCCCATGCCGCGTCGGCAAGAAGACCGGCGGTCTCTACGCCGCAATCCTCGAGGATGCTGCGAAGCTTCTCCCCGAAGACGTCTGTACCCACCATTCCAATCGCCCGCAGAGTGCCCACTTGCAGTGCCGCCAGATTCGCCAGCACGCTGCCGGCTCCGCCAAGCGAATAACGCTGCGAACGAACTCGACGGACCTCCAGTCCAGTCTCCAGAGATAACTCCGCGGCTTCCGCTTGCAGTGTCCAATACGCATCGATGCAAAAATCGCCGAATACCGTGACCGCGCGGCTCCGCATTTGGCGCAGCAACAGTCCGACCCAATCGGAAGCATTTTCCACGGGTGAATTTTTTACCTGCAATATTGAATCAGAAGTCTTTTCCATTCGGGAATCTCGTGCCTGTAAATATCAAACTTGTAAAAATTTCAACCCAACAACATGACAAGTGCGACTCATCAGATTATGGCAAGACTCTGAATGATAAAAGCGCCTGGCGCGCGCATTGCCGAAGCGCAGTATCAGCTACGCTTGAAAAGCGGCCAGAACCGCCTTTTTTTGCGGGGCGGTATTTCCTCTTCCAGAACATCCATAGGCGGTGGCTGTTCCGCCAGCGGTTCTCCAGAAAAGATGGCGCGCGGATTCTCCACGCAAAGGCGTTCGGCTTCCGGCTGGCCGTAGCGGCTCAAGAGAAAGTCGTAGGTTTCGCTCATGATCGGCGAGCGCGAGGACGTATTGTGTGCATCGGTGGCGATGACATGTACCCAGCGCAGATCGAGAAGCTGCCGCGCCACGCGCTGGGGGCCTTTGCCGAAATTTCCCAGCAGGGAACCGGCGGTCACCTGGACCAGGCATCCCATGCGGATCCATTCGGCTAATTTTTCGGGTTGTTGCATCAGCGTCAGGTTACGTTCCGGATGGGTGATAATGGGCACCATTCCGGCGACAGCCATCTCATAAAAACTGGTGGAGATGTTCCTGGGAATGCCAAAGTCGGGAAACTCCACCAGTAGATATTTTTTGCCGTTGATGGAGTATTTCTCCGGATGGGCCAATGCGTCCTGAATATTTTCGTAGCTCAGATGGAAGTCGCAGCCCTGGCCGAGCGTGAGCCGGTCTCCCAGCTTTTCCCGCAGACTCGCGAGGCGCGCGGCATTTTCTTCCGGACAAAAACGGTATTCGCTGTTCGCGTGCGGTGTGCAGACAACGTGCGTGATGCTGTCCCGGATGGCCATCTCCGCCATGGCGAGGGAAGTCTCGATATTGGCCGCGCCATCGTCGAGTCCATACAGCAGGTGATGATGAATGTCGATCATGCTCAGGACCGTATTGCCGGAGCTGCGGTTCCCGTGAGGGCCGCAACCATCGACTGGAAGATGCGGAGGCCGTCGGCTGAACCCAGCAACGCCTCGCTTGAGCGGTCGGGATGCGGCATCATGCCGAGTACGTTGCGCCCTTCACTCAGGATGCCGGCAATGTTCGCGAGCGATCCGTTTGGATTTGCCTCCGGCGTAATTTTCCCCTCCGCGGTCGCGTAGCGGAATGCAATCCGGCGCTCGGTTTCCAACTGTCTGAGCGTCGAGTCATCGCAGAAGTAGTTGCCCTCCATGTGGCCGATCGGAATCCGCAAGACTGCACCTTCGCGCAGTTGGTTGGTAAAGGGCGAGTCCGTTGTTTCTATCCGCAGGTGAACCTGTTTGCAGATGTATTTCAGGCCCGCGTTACGCATCAGCGCGCCCGGCAACAAGCCGCTTTCGGCCAAAATCTGAAAGCCATTGCAGATGCCCAGCACCAGGCCGCCGGATGCCGCGAACTTCTTTACCGCCTGCATGATGGGCGCAAAGTGGGCAATCGCGCCGGTGCGCAGATAGTCTCCGTAGGCAAAACCGCCGGGCACCAGAATGGCGTCGCAGTTTTCCAGCGCCGAGCTTTCATGCCATAGAAACGTGACTGGCTGCCCGACAATGTCGGAGATGACATGGTAGGTGTCCTGATCGCAATTGGAACCGGGGAAGACGAGAACGCCGAATTTCATTTACATCTAGTTTAGAGCAGTTTTCCTGTTGCTATAAATTTCAATCGCCATCGAAGTGCCGTTTTTCTTAGGGAAAAACGGCGTCAAGATCTTCGCTTCGATATACACCTACAGGAAAACTGCTCTATCAGCCGGAATATTCGGCACTGTCCGGTTGCTTGAGCATTCATGCTGGAGGAAGCGATGGCGAGCCCGGAGGAGCTGGGTCCGAAGCGAACAGCTTTGGCAGCAGGCAAAAACACCCTTGGCAAAGCCGGCGACGCGCTGCTGAACTGGTTGCGCGCGACCACGCTGGATGCCCTGCTGGTGGGAGCCATGTGGCTGATTGGTCTATGGCTGCTGCATGTTCCCTGGGCGCCCCTGTGGGCCTTTATCGGCGCATTGGCCCAGTTCATCCCGAACTTCGGTGGAATGCTGGCGTTGATCGGCCCCGCTCTGAGCCTGCTGTTCGCAGGACGCAACTGGGAGCAATTTGCTCTGCTCCTCTGTCTCTACGCCGTCATCGTATTTGTCGATCAGCTTTTCATCCAACCGTGGCTGATGAAGCGAACCGCTCGGGTTCCTATCTGGGCTTCGATCTTCGGTCCAATCGTGCTCGGTATTGTCATCCCATTCTGGGGAGTTCTTCTCGCGCCACCGCTGCTGGCGATCATTTTCGCCTTTCGCAAACCGAAGCTGCGTTCCGCTGGGCGAACGCCGCTGCCCTAAGCGAGCCGGATCGGAAGCCGTGAGGGGAAACGGTGGTCACATGGAGCGCCAGGTCATATCGACGCGCACCGGAATTTCGTTCTTAATGGGTACGGTCAGGAACGAAGGCCGATCGATCTTGAAATCGGAACAGGTTGCTGGGATCGTTCCCGTAATTCGTACCTGGTTGCCCTGGGTCACTCGCTGGAAGGTAACATGCTGATAGCGTGCGGTCTGGCCGGCAAACTGGACCTCCAGATCGACGTAAATGGTTGGGGACGCGCTTGCCGCCAGGGGAAACCGGGTGCGGACGATGACCATGGGAAATTGCGCGCCGCGTGTCGCCTCCAGCATGTGAAGATCGCGGTTGCTGTCCCCGGAGTCGAACGACTTTACCGGCGCGGCGATCAGGAAATCGCACTCTCCGGCGTGGCAGATCCCTTTGCCTTTCGCCGCGTGGCTGACTCCGTCCACCTCATGCACGGGATGAGACATGTGATAGCTGAGGGTCGATTGTTGCAAAACCCAGTTGGCGTCTGCCTGGCTAAACAGAGGAAGAGTGAATAGCAAAAAGAGAATTAAAAATTTCCTGTTCATCGCCCCTCCCAGAACTTCCAATGAATCGGCCACGAGACGGCCACAATCGCCGCCGCGTACGCCGCCGCGGTTGTATAGGCTGCGGCGCCATGCGCGGAGGCGATGCCATGAACCTTCTCTCCGGCGTTCTCCTGCGTGTAGGCCATGATCCCCAGAATCGGAGTCAGGATCATTCCCGGACCATGGACCCACTCCAGATCACGGTGCAGGCGAATGGCTCCTTTGGGTTTGACCTCCGGAACTTTCGGCGCAAAGATGGCATAGTATGCCGTTGTCCAATACAGGCCCGTGGTCAGGCTGCCTAAAGCGATATGAAAGTCCAGGTTTGCATCCGTCGGCTCCGTGATCGTCTCTCCGTTTTTTCCTTTCGCCTTGGCCTGCGGTCCGGTAATCAACGCCGCGGCCATCGGGATCACGGTGATCAGTCCCAGCGTCTGATGCACTTTCAGCATGTGCGTGCGTTTGTTCAGTAGGGCCTGCTCCTGCGCGCTGCCCTTGGGTCAGATTGTTGGAGAAACCCAGGTCGCTAAGTGAGGGCGCTGTGTTGGCCGGAGGATTTTTCTGGTTCTGATCCTGGCTCTCGGCTGGAGTCCGGGTATTTTCCTGCGTTTGGTTTGGGACCGAAGGAAGACCAAGGTCTTCGAGCGATGGCACAGCGGTACTGCTGGAAGAGGCGAGCATGGTTTTGTCCGGCAATCCGGCTGTGGCTTTGGTTTGGGCGCCAGCAGCATATGGGATCACCGTCAGCAGACAAGTACAGGCAAGTGCCGAAATTCTGAGGCGAATCGCGCTCAAGATATGTTTTCCTCCAGCCACGGCGATGGCAAATGCTGCGATTGAGTCGCGCTTTGGAATACTCTTGCCATGGGGTGTTCGTCGAGAGATCGAGCGGAGTCGGTGAAACTGCCTTCGTTCGCTACTCTACCACCGGAGCCGGAAATGACGGCTTTACGACGCGAACCTGGATGGCTGTGACGCTCTACGCGCTTACGCGCGGGAGATCGGCGAAGGCAATCTGGGCTGAATTGCCCCGAAATGCAGTGGCGGCCTGTCCATCATTCAGCGTGCTAAAATTTATGTTTGTGTGACCGGTTTTGTGGCCGTCGCACGCACTTTTGTTCCGCGAGGATTTTCCATGTCCGGCCATTCAAAATGGGCCACCATCAAGCATAAGAAGGGCGCCACCGACGCCAAGCGCGGAAAGACCTTTACCCGCCTGATTAAAGAAATCACCATGGCGGCCCGCTCCGGCGGCGGCGATCCCGATAGCAATCCCCGCTTGCGCGGAGCGATCGTGGCGGCCAAGGCCGAAAACATGCCGCAGGACAACATCAAGCGCGCCATCCAGCGCGGCACCGGGGAGCTCGAAGGCGCAGCCTATGAAGAGATCACCTTTGAAGGCTACGGTCCCGGCGGCGTCGCCATTATCGTGGAGTCGACCACGGACAACCGCAATCGCACGGTAAGCGAAATTCGCCACGCGTTTTCAAAAAACGGCGGCAACCTGGGCGAATCGAATTCCGTCTCCTGGATGTTTTCAAAAAAAGGATTAATCTCCGTCGCGAAATCCGTTGCGGATGAAGACAAGTTGATGAACCTGGTGCTTGAGGCGGGCGGCGACGACATCCGCGACGAAGGCGACTCCTGGGAGATTATTACGGAACCGGCGGCGTTCGATGCAGTTGCGACGGCCATCAAAGACGCGAAGATCGAGACGCAGATGGCGGAAGTCACCCTGCTCGCTTCCACCTATACCAAGCTCGAAGGCGCACCCGCGGCCCAGATGGTGCGATTGCTCGAGGCGCTCGAAGATCAGGACGACGTCCAGAACGTCTATTCCAATTTCGATATGGATGCCAAGCAGCTTGAGGAAGTCGCTGGTTGAAGCGAACTGCTGCTCTGGTCCGTATGGAGATTTTCGAATTTACCAGTAACCAATCCATGAACGGCCGAAATGGGGCGGATTTGAAGAAGTTGTTGCTTGGGTTTACGGCCAGTTTCATGTTCTGCTGCGCACAAATCGCTTTTCCCCAAATCAGTCTGTCATCGACAAGCCTATCCGCTTCCTCCCAGAGTTCAATTTCAGTCGCAGCCTCAATCGTTGCAGGCGGAGATTTCGTGCACGCCGCGATGCAGAAGCTGCCGTGGGAGTACGGCGTATTTTTTGATGGAGGCCTGGGTGTCGCGGGGAAGAGCGCCGATCACTTTTTGAACGCGGGTGTCCATGCCGGAAAGGTGTTGACGGCTCCGGCAGGTCTGGGCATCCTTCGCGGCCAGTTTGAATACGCGGCCGAATTGATGCCTTATTGGCAGACCTTCACTCCAAAGCAGACCTATATTCCCCCGGTGCGGAGCTTATCTCAGATACCTGCCGTGACCACAGGCGGCACGTACACTGGCATCGGCATGACGCCGGCTATCCTGCGATGGGACCTCGTCCGGCCGCAAGGCCACTGGAAGCGTGCCTTTCCGTGGCTGCAGGGCGCAGGCGGGCTGATCTGGACCAACCATAAATTTCCGCCGAATGGTCCCAAGGGCACCAGCGTGTGGAACTTCACGCCGCAGTTCGGAGTGGGCCTGCATTATTTTCTAAAGCCGGATCGCGCCATTACCTTCGCAGCGAATGCGGTTCATATCTCAAACGCCAGCCTGGGCGATTCCAATCCCGGCGTCAATGCGACGGTACAGTTTCAGATTGGCTACACATGGTGGAAGTAAACGGATGAACCTGAAAGAAGCTGTGATTGAATGTGTGCCGAATTTTTCCGAGGGAACCCACCCGGAAATCGTCCGCAAAATTGTTCAGGCCATGAAGGTGGAAGGCGTTTCTCTGCTCGACTACTCGCTGGATGCAGATCACAACCGCTCCGTGGTAACCATCGCCGGCGCGCCCGAACCCGTTCTGGAGTCGGTTTTGCGCGGCGTTGGAATGGCTGTCGAACGAATCGATCTGACGGCGCAGCAGGGAGTCCATCCGCGAATTGGCGCCGCCGACGTGATTCCGCTGGTGCCGATTCGCGGGGTTTCTCTGCCGGATTGTGCTGTCCTGGCGCATCAATTGGGTCAGGAAATATGGAAGCGTTATCGGGTGCCGGTCTATTTTTACGAGGCGGCTGCGCTGCGGCCTGACCGGCGCCTGCTGGAAGATGTTCGCAACGGTCAGTTTGAAGGCCTGCGCAATCAGGTGACGCAAGACGCGTCCCGCCGCCCCGATGTAGGCGGTCCGGCTCTTCACCCCACCGCCGGGGCTTCGGCCGTGGGCGCACGCCAACTTTTGATCGCCTGCAACGTCTACCTGAATACTGCCAATGTCGGAATCGCCCGTGGAATCGCGCGCGAAATTCGCGCTTCGAATGGCGGCATCGCCGGGTTGAAAGCCATTGGCGTGCTGGTGGGTGGACGGGCTCAGGTTTCGATGAACATTACCAATCCGCAGGCCACACCGGTTAGTCAGGTCTATCGTGCCGTGAAGGAAGCGGCCAGGCGGCAAGGGGTACAGCCGGAAAGCATCGAATTGATCGGCCTGGTGCCGGAAGCCGCGGTGGAACACGATAGCGAATGGATCGAGCTGGCGCCGGCCTTTTCGGCGGACCGGACACTGGAGCGTAGACTGGAAGAACCATTAAACTGGCCATAGTTATTATTTTCCTCCAGCCATAGGGATGCGTGAAGCGATGAAGACATCCGGCGGCGAGGCTCTTGCGTATCACCGATGAAGGAGAATCGTATGGATTGTTGGAAAAAGACTCTGAGCCGGGCCTGGAATTTTTCTCTGGGAACATTCCTGTTGGGCGCGCTGATATTCTGCGGCGCTTGCTTGCCGGCCGTTGCCTCACCCCTTGCGACAGAGTCGCAGGCCGCCATACCCAAGGATGTGCAGCAGTTGATTGTAGTGGATTACCAGGCGATGGAAAACTCTGAAATCGCGATGAAGCTGCAGGCCAAAGTATTGCCCCCCGAACTGAAGCGGCTGCAGGATGCGCTCGAAAAATCGGGAATGAATGTGGATCAAAGTGTGGCCCAGTTGGCGTTCGCGTCCTATCGCGTTCGCGGCGAGGACTCCTCGCGCATCGTCGGCATCGCTTCCGGCCAGTTCCCGGTGCAGACATTTCTCGACGGCTTCAAAAAGCATCATGTGAAGGGCACGCAGGTCCGCAACGAAACCATTTATCCGATGGGAAACACCGGGTTGGAGGTGGTGTTTCTCGATCAGACCACGATGGTTTTCGGCGCGCAGGATTCCATCAAGGATTCGCTCGACGCCCGGGATGGCATCACGCCGAATTTCCTGACCAACAATGCCATGCAGAATCTCATCCCCCCGGCGCCCGACGATGCCGTCTGGAGCATCCTGGATCAAAAAGGGACGCAGGAGATGATGAGGTCCGTCCTCGGGCAGGCAGCGCAGGTCGCGGACTACAGCACGGTGAAGAACAGCCTGATCGGCTCCCGCTACACCATGGACTTCAACCAGGGCGTCCGTTTTTCGCTGGATGTGATTACTCCGGATGTGATGACGTCGGCGACCATGTCTTCTCTGATGAGCGCTGCGGCTCTCTACGAAAAGATGAATGCGACCACGACGGAGAAGCAGGCCATCAATGCGACCAACATCACATCGAGCGGCAATCTGCTGGAGGTCCGCTTCTCCACTTCGGACGACCAGTTCGCAACGCTGCTGAATTCGCAGTTGTTCCAATCTGTGATCCACTAGAGCAGTTTTCCTGTTGCTATAGATCGCATTCATCATCGAAATGCCGTTTTTCTTAAGGAAAAACGGCGTGGAGATCTTCGCTTCGATATACACATACGGGAAAACTGCTCTAACGAATTGCTGGGGCTACAACCGGTTTCTCGTCCTTGATCCGACCCTCGTCCATGATTCGCCCATGGTGGAGCTCGATGATCCGATCCGCCAATCGGGCCATCTCCGGATCGTGCGTCACCATCAGAATGGTGTGCCCCTGCCGGTGCAGCGAACGTAAAAGCCCGGTGACGATTTCCTGATTCGCAGCATCGAGATTGCCCGTCGGCTCATCCGCCAGCAATACCGGCGGATGGTTGATGAGCGCGCGGGCGATGCAGACCCGCTGCTGCTCGCCGCCCGACAACTCGCTCGGCAAATGTCCGGCGCGCTGCGCCAGGCCCACGATCTGAAGGGCTCGCATGGCTTCCTTCCAGTCCGTCATGCTGTGGAAGTACTGCGCCAGCATGATATTTTCAAGCGCCGTCAGGTAGGGGATCAAATGAAATTGCTGAAAGATGAAGCCGACTGTCTCGGCGCGAAACTGATCCAGTTCCTTGCGGGAAAGCTGATGGACATCTTTGCCGGCGATCCGCACGGTACCGGCGTCGGCGTGATCCAGGCAGCCGAGAAGATTTACCAGCGTGGATTTTCCCGAGCCTGACGGGCCGGTGATGGCCACCCATTCGCCGCGGCGAACAGAAAGCGTGATGGCATCGAGCGCGCGCACATTTCCGGCGCGGCCACGATATTCTCGTGTCGCATTGTTCAGCTCGATGATGGGGTCGTGATTCGCGCTTTCGTTGCTCATAAACTTACAGGTATCCAATCCTACGGGAACTCATTCCCCGCGCAACAGCGTGGCCGGTTCCAGCCGCCGCAAAATTCGCATGGGGATGGCGGCAGCCAGCATCGCCACCAGCAAATTGAGTAGCGCAACCAGGGGAACAATGCGCCACAGCGGAAGAATCGTCGTATGGAAGTTCCATTCTCCGATCAGCCAGGCGATTCCACAACCGAGAATATAGCCGCACACAAGCCCCGCGAAGGCCAGGGCAATCGCCTCCAGCAGAAACAGCGTGCCCACGCGATGCTGGGCTGCGCCCAGGGCCTTCATTACGGCAAAATCTCGTCGCCGCTCCAGCACGGATGCCGTTAACGTCGCCAGCACGCAAACAGCGATGGTCAGAGAAATCAAGATTAACGAACTCAGCATCAATGATCGTGTGCGCGAGACCACATTGGCTTCGGCATCCACCAATTGGTGGACTGCCTCTACATTAGCTTCCGGCAATGCCTTTCGCAGCCGCGCCAGGACTGCCTGAATCTGTTGCGCATTTCCCGCGGCCTGAATCTCGAGCGTCGCCGGCTCCACGCCGGTCCACGCTTCGAACACATCCAGCGGCAAGTAGATGCGGCTGTCCTCGGCATCGCCGGTGTGGAGCGTCCCCGCCGTTTCCATCTGCCTCGTCTTGCCGTCGTACGAAAGCGTAAAAGCGCGTCCGCCAATCGCCTGTTCTGCCCGGATGCCAGTGAGCACTTGTTGCGGAGTATGTAGCGAAGATGATTGCCGCGGCCACTGGCTCACCTGCCACCAGGAGTTCATCGCCCGCACATCCGATAGATTCGTCCCTGCAACCACAATTGGGGAGCCATCCGGTGTTTGTGCAACTGCATAGGCGAAGGGAACCACGCGGCTCTCCGGCCCGGCGGCCTGCTGGGCGATGACAATGGCGTTCGGCGGCAGCGGCGGCGAGGTTGTACCGCTCTGCCCCTGTGCCGTGACCACGATATTCGCGCCGAAGGTGCGGAATTGGTGATGTAGCTTCAAATCGAGCGATGCATACAGCGTCAACAGTGCGGTGGCGACCGCGGCGCTGACGGTCAGCGCGGCAAACTCGGCTAGCGTGCGACTTCGCCGGTGCAACAGCGAACGGCGCAGCAATAACGGCAGAGAGAGCCCAGGCCCTCGGCGATGGCTCATGCGTCCTCTCGCAGTACGGCCGCCGGCTCCATCTGCATCGCCTGCCAGATGGAAGGTGCGCTGCCTGCCAGCGATACCGCAATCGCCAATAGCAGCGTGGCCGGCAACAACGTCGGATTCAGGGCAATAGCGCTTCCAAACACCTGCAGCCCAATCCGGTTGGCCAACAGGGAGCCGAGCAAATAGCCGAGGAATCCTCCCGCCAACGCCAGCAGAACAATCTCCGCGAAGAAGAGCCCGGCAATGGTGCCGCGGGTTGCGCCCAGGGCGCGCATCAGGCCAATCTCCTGGCGGCGTTCGACAATCGCCGTCGTCATGGATGCGGCTACAGCCAGCCCGGCTGCAAACAGGGAAGCCAGCGTCACCAGCCACATCAGCCCGGAGATGCGCGACAGAATCGTGCTCTCCCCCTGGGCGATGCGGCGGATTTGTTCCGCTCGCGTGTGCGGCAATACCTCTTCAATCTGATATGCGATGGAGTTTGCATACGGAGAGCAATACCAGCGATCCCGCATTGTGGGCGACAGTTTATCGGGGTCTTTGCGGGCCAGCGCATCCTCCGGTTTCGTTAACGCGGTCACATATACGCGGCGCACCGCACCCGGCGCTGCTGCCCATTGCTGTGCCAGTGCCAGCGGCACAAACAGAGTGCGGTCTGCCTCGTCGGCGCTGCTGACAATCCCGGTTACGCGAACCGGTTGGTGCTTTGCCTGGATGGTATCGCCGACATGGATATGTAGCTGCGTTGCCAATTGTTTACCGATGGAAACTTCATCCAATGCCTGATCGTTGGGCCAGCGCCCTTCGATCTTCCACCAGGGATGCATGGCCGGCGCCCCCATGGTCCATGAATCATCGCCGGAGCGCAGCGTGTGGTGGAACCAATATCCGGTTGCCGGAACCTGTATTGTGCCAGCGGCGGTTTTGATGCCGACCTGAACTGGCAGTTCCGGAGAAATATTTTCGACATTATTGCGCCAGAAGATATTTTTGATCTTTGCCAGGTCCGCTTCTTTCAGGTAGCTGCCGGCGGTCGCGGGCCGGATATTGATGCCGCCCACCTGCACGTCCAGGGTGTCCGCCGCCGGATAGACGACGATATTCGCGCCGTAAGCGGCCAGTTCGTGATTCATTTTGTCGCCGACGCTGGTGCCGATGGCCAGCATGGCGGTGACCGCTGTAGCCCCCAGCAGAATCGCAAGGCAGGCCAGCAGCTTGCGCCGCCGTTGCCGCACGAAACTCTCCATCACCAGACGTGAAAGCATACCGTGTCCTTGCGGTGCTGCCGGGCTACTTCGAAAACTCCGGAACCAGATGGTCCAATTCCTGGGCCGGGATGATGACATATCCGCCGGCGACGGTGGATGCAAGCGGAATCGGATTGCATCCGCCCGCCGTGCCGATCGACTGCGCATTGACCGGCGACGCGCAGAGTTTGCAGACGATCATGTCGCCGCTCTTGTAGAAGCCGACCGGGCCGCAGATCTGGCAGGCGTCCGCGACCGTCACAATCTTCCCGTTCGATTTGCGATAGAGAAGAAAGCGCACGTCCGTCGAGCCGACATGTACCACGTAGCGATGCAGGTTGTTGTCCTGGACCTGCGAGACCGGAACCGTGACCTGCGAGCCGGTCAACGTCGCCGTCGTAGCCGGAGACAGCGCCGTGGTGCTCATGGCATAGATGAACTGCGCGGTCACTAGAAAAATAAAAACGAAGCTGCAAGTGTAGACGGCCACCATCCAGAAACGCTCTCGCCGCGCGTTGGCCACGATCTTTCGCCGCTCGGCGGGATTGGCATCGGCCGGGGCCGCGCCGCCGCTCATGCGCTTGCGGTATTCAAACAGCACCATCAAGCCGGTAAGGGCAAGGATAGTCACAAAGAAAAAAACCTGGTTGCTGACGATGGGGCCAATGATGCGCATCTCCGTTTTGCTGGAAGGGAGAATGCCGAACTCGGAAAGCTCATGCAGCCCGGAAACAATCAACTGGAATGCGACAAAATAGAGGATCACGGCGGTAATCCTGAAGAACCGCTGCAGATTGATCTTCACGCTGCCCTTGACGAACATCACCGCGAAAACCACCGCCAGCGCCACGCCTGCCAGGGTTCCAAAGAAACTGAGCAGTTCGCTTGAATTCAGCGAGACAGCAGAAAGAATCAGTACCGTTTCGACGCCTTCGCGCAGCACCATCAAAAAGACGAAAAGGAACAACCCGGCACGGGAGCCATTGGTCGCCAGCGAGCTAATTTTTTGCTCGATCTTTCCCTTCATCGCTTTGGCGGTGCGCTGCATAAACCAGATCATGCTGATGACGAAGAAGGCCGCGACCAGCATGATGATGCCTTCAAAAAAATCCTCGTTGAACTGGGTGCGGGCCAGCGCCACCGCGACCAGCACGCTCGCCACGACGGCAGCGGCCACCGCCTGCAGAACGGTGCGTTTCAGCTCCGGGCGGTCAATCTTATTGAGATACGCAAAGACGATGCCGACAATGAGCGCGGCCTCGACGCCTTCCCGTAACGTGATGACAAACGCCTGCAACATGGAATGATTGCCTTCGGTCGAAAGACATTTCGGGCCAGCAAATTGCCGCGAAATCTGTGCAGCAAAAAAAATCGAAGCCCGGCGGTACTATGTTGATTCTAAACTCGGACTAAATTGGTCGTCAATTGCCGGGAGGATACGATGCAAGGCTTTCTAAGGTTCTGTGACGGTTCGTTTGGAATCGTCGGCGCACGGTCTGCTCGGTCGTGCAAAGCGATGCTGAATCGCCTTCCACGCTCGGGTCAGATCCGCCGGATCGACAAACAGCACATATGCCGCCAGCACGTCCCACTGAAACATAGGGATGTTCAGGGCGTACTCCAGACACAGATGAAACAGCAGCCCCAGGCATAATAGCGGATAACGGAATGGCCGAAACCAGATCAACACGCCGAGCGCGAACTCGAGCGCCAGCGTGAACCAGCTTCCCAGTTTCAATACGGCTGGGTGATGCATCCAGCCCGGCACCGGGAACCGCTGGACTTCATGCAGATGAGTCACGTAATAGAGCGCGGTTCCGTCCAGCCATGCATGGCCCTTCAATTTCCATAAAAAAGAACAGAGATAGAGCAGTGCCAGCTCAAACTGGATCATCCGTTGCGCCCAGGGTGCTCTCGGCGGAATTTCGACGCCTTCCCGCCTCCGGCGGATGCGTATCCGTCGGTCCAGAGAAAGGGCTGCTCCCGCAGGCGCGAACATCAGGAAGAATCCGGCGACCCGCAGAAACGTATCGCCGCTGTGCAGCATGTAGAGATTTCTCTGCTGGATGGAAGTCAGGCAGAGAAACACGGCGATGCTGCTGATGCGGGTCCACAACCCGATTGTGAGCAGTACGGCGAACGCTAGGAACACCCAGAAAAACGCTGCGATCCAGCGATCGTTCTGCGGCATCAGGGTGAATAGATTCAGCCGCACGCCCGGTTCCACGATCTGCATGGTGGGCAATCCGACCCATGCGCGCACACCGTACCAGTCCAGCCATTCGCCGTGCAGCAGAAGCAGCGTCGCGGTTACGCAGAGGCCGTAAAGAATCCGAAACAGCGCAATGGGCAGCGGCGATTGCGGCGCAAAGAAAAACCTGTACCATCCGCGGGCCACGCGTTCGAGGATCATTTCAGACCCTCAGCCGGGAGAGATGCCGGACGGAATTGACGTACTCGTAAAAAATGTTCGGCTTCGGGGCTGGTTCTGCATTCGCCTTGGCCCAGGGCTGGATCGGCGCCTGAAATTGAATCAGCAAAATCATCGCCGGAGGATCGCTTGGATCGTCGAACAGGCGCGTCACATGCTGGGCGACATCCGGCCACATGGCGGAAAGTTGGCGCTGCGGCAACACCTCGGCGAATTTGCGATATCGTTCCTCTCGGTAGCGCTCGCCGTAGCTGAGTTGCTCCATCCGGGGAAAGACCCAGACCTTCTGTTTATGACTTTGCGTAATCGCGACCGCCTCCAGGTAGGAGTTAATCGATTTTGGTTCGGGTGCGAATGTGTCCCAGGATTGAAACAGGCCCGCCCACAGCATGTAGGGCCGAACGAATTCTTTGACGTCTTTTATTACGAAAAGATTGAAAGGGAGCGCCCAACAGGTAATCGCGATCAGATGGAACAGGATGAAGACGCTGATCGCGCCCTGCAGAAAACTGGATTGCTGGAAAGATGCAATTTCCAGCGGCGCCTTCTCCTCTTCGCGACTTATCTCTGCCACGTAAAATCCTCTTCTACTGTTTGACAGTAAATCTTTCAGCGGAATCGGACTGAAGAAAAAATCGATGGAGACTGGAGAAATGTATGGTGCGCCCCGAGAGATTCGAACTCCCGACCTTCTGGTTCGTAGCCAGACGCTCTATCCAACTGAGCTAGGGGCGCACAGAGAACCGGAGAGGTTCCTCTGGAATGCGGCAATTTCAAAGTTAGCAGCAGGCGCGTTTCCGTGCAAATTGTTTACGCTGCCGGGGTGGCGTTTTCGGCGGGAGCGGCTGGCGGCGGGAACGCGGAAATCTGCTCGAAAACGGATAACCCGGCGCGCCGCAACAGCTGGAAGACGTTGGCCGCGCCCAGGCGTGTCGCGTCGTACTCCACCAGAACGGAGCGTTCTTCGCGATTCAAACGCACGCGGCGAATGCCGTAGACGTCGTACAGGTCGGCCACCGCCCGCATGGTATCTTCCGTCGGGTGCTGTTTGTAGCGAAACTGGATGTCCATTGTCGTCATAAGCAAATGATAAATGGTCAGGCGCGATGGCTAGCTCTTTCCTTTTAGCGCCGCCGACAGTGTTGCCAAAATTTCCGGATTTGTCCATTCCTGCGCGCTGACATATTTGCGGACAATGTGGCCGGAGCGGTCGATCAGATAGCTCTCCGGAATCTGGACCGTGCCATAACGGTGCATGACCGCCTGCGAGGGATCGCGGATGGTTGGGAAGTTGATGCCATTCTCCGCCAGGAATTTTTCGTAAGCCTGTGGGTCCTCATCGATGCTGACACCCAGGATCGTCAACTGCGGCAGCCTGCGGTGTAGCGCCATTAACGATGGCAGTTCGTCCACACAGGGGGCGCACCAACTCGCCCAGAAATTCAATAGCACCACCTGTCCGCGATACTGGCTCAGGCTCGCGGTCTGCGCGCCATCGTGGATAGTGAACGCCGGGGCCATCTTCCCCAGCTCTCGCGGTCGCGCGCCACGGTCGCATCCCGCGCCCGCCAGAATGCAGAACGCCAGGATTGTTCCGGCTGCGGCCAAACGCCGCCATCTCACATCTTTCAATCGCACCTCTTCGCATCTCCTGTGCTTCTTATGATACGAATTTGTGTCATGGATACCGAATCGGCCCCGGAAACTTCGGCTGAAATTTCTAACGCCGCTCCGCTACTGCTGCTCTCCGTCGTGGTACCGGCGCGAAACGAAGCCGAGTCGATCCGCGCCTGCGTGGCTTCCCTAGTTCGACAGAGTGAAGAAGACTTTTTTCTCGGGCGCGACTGGGAGCTGATTGTTGTCGACGACGCATCGACCGATGCGACCGGAAAGATTGCCGGAGAATTTGCCGGCGTTGGCGTAATGGAAGCCCCGGCCCTTCCGCCCGGATGGACCGGAAAGGTAAACGCCGCGTGGGCGGGGGCGCAGCGTGCGTGCGGCAAATGGCTGCTGTTCACCGACGCCGACACTGTGCACGAACCGGGCAGTCTGCGGCGCGCCATCCATGAAGCCGAGCGGTACCACGTCGCCATGCTTTCTTATTCTCCGCGCCAGATCGTGCGCGGCCTATGGCAGCGCGCGCTGATGCCGCTGGTCTTCGCTGACCTGACCCAAAAATATCCGCCTAGACTGGTAAATCATCCCGACTCTCCCGTCGCCGCCGCGAATGGCCAATTCCTTCTAGTCGAGCGCGAAGCTTATCGCCGCATTGGAGGACATAAAGCCGTCCGCAGCGACATTGTGGAAGACCTGGAGCTGGCGCGGCTCGCGAAACAGGCGCATGTCGGCCTGCGCTTTCGGTATGCGGGGGATGCGGTCAGCACCCGCATGTATCGATCGTTTGCAGCCATGTGCGAAGGCTGGAAGAAAAATCTGGCACTGCTGTTTCCGGATACGCTGATGCGCGGGCTGGGAAAGCTGTTTCAAGCCGCACTGATCTTCGGTCTTCCTTTGCTCGCGGTCTGGCTCTATCTGATCGTCGCGCGAACCGAACTGATCTGGGTGGTGGCGCTGTGGTGGTTCTGGCGGCTGGGAGTGCATTTTTCGCGGGTTGCGAAGGCACACTTTTCTGCAGCAGATACGGTGCTCTCTATTCTGGGCCTTCCGCTATACGCGTGGCTGCTGCTCGATAGCTGGATGCGAAAAACATTTCATCGCCCGGTCAGATGGAAGGGAAGAGATTATCCTGCCTGACCTTGGTCGCAGCGTCGGCGAAATAGGTGTGAACCGTACAGCGCGCAACTGAATCCAATATGCTAGGTTTATGGTGCTTCTGACACGCAAAGCGGAATTCTCCTCGGCCCACTACTATTACAACGAATCGTGGTCGCAGCAGGAAAACGAAAAGGTCTTCGGCAAATGCGCCAACCGCAACGGGCACGGGCACAATTACACGCTGGAGGTCACGGTCGCGGGCGAGATCGATCCGGTCTCCGGTTTTGTCGTCGATTTGAAAGAGCTGAAGGAGATCATCGATCGCGAAGTCATCCAGGTGTACGACCATCGCCACCTGAATCTGGAAGTTCCTGAATTTCGCTCCATCGTCCCCACGACAGAGAACATCGCCATCGCCATCTGGAAGCGGCTGCAACCGAAGATCGCCGGCGCCCGCCTGCATCGCGTGCGCGTCTATGAGATGCCCGACCTGTTCGCGGACTACTGTGGAGAGTGATGAAAGCCTATCTGTCTCGACGATATCGTTTCAGCGCCTCACACCGTCTGCATGCGGACAGCTATTCCGCGGAACAGAATCAGGCGGTGTATGGAAAATGCAATCATCCGCACGGGCACGGGCATAATTATGTTGTTGAGATCATGATGAGCGGTCCGGTCGATCCAATCACCGGGATGGTATGCAACCTGGGCGATCTGGATGGATTTGTGCGACAGAACATTGTGGATCGTTTTCACGAAGCCAACCTGAATCTCGATGCGGTATTCCAGGCGCAGGTTCCGACCACCGAGAATCTTTGCGTGGAAATTTATAAAGTTGTGCGCTCCGGCTTCTCCCGGGCGCATCTTGAAAAAGTGCGGGTGGAAGAGACCGGCAATAATTTCTTTGAATACGCCGGGTAGAGGGAATCGAAGGCCCGCGGCGATATTCCGCAATAAGAAAGGCAGTTCAAATGGCGCAATCAGCTTTGGCAAAAGATCGGCTTTCCAACGATGGAACCGGCGGGCTTCAAAAGGCGTCCACCGAAGAAATGTATCGGGAGTTGCTCAACCGTTTTGGTGAAGATATTTCCCGCGATGGACTGATACGCACGCCCGAGCGAGTAACGAAGGCGATGGAGTTTCTGACCAAAGGCTATCGCGAAGAACCGAACGAGATTCTGCACTCCGCGATGTTCGATGTTGATTACGACGAGATGGTCATCGTGAAGGACATCGAACTGTTCTCTTTGTGCGAGCATCACATGCTGCCGTTTTTTGGCCGCGTCCATGTCGCATATATTCCCAAGGGAAAGGTGATCGGCCTCAGCAAAATTCCCCGGCTGGTGGAGGTCTTCGCGCGGCGTCTGCAGGTGCAGGAGCGTCTGACACGCCAGATCGCCGATGCCATCCAGGACGCGATCGACCCGCAAGGAGTGGGCGTCGTGATGGAGGCGCGGCATCTCTGCATGATGATGCGCGGTGTCGAAAAACAGCATTCCTCCACGGTAACGTCCGCCATGCTCGGCAGCTTCCGCACGGAGCATCAGACACGCCATGAATTCCTGTCACTCGTCCACGGACGCGGCGAGAACGGAATCTGATTTGACCGCAGTGCAGATCGAAATCTGATTTTTCCCAGGTGAAAGCGTTTCCAATGAATGGCCTTCTAATTGTCGACAAGCCGGCCGGCGTTACTTCGCATGATGTCGTGGCGCGGATACGCAAATTGACAGGCGAGTCCTCGGTCGGGCATCTGGGCACGCTCGACCCGATGGCGACCGGAGTGTTGCCGCTGCTGCTGGGGCGCTTCACGCGGCTGGCGCAGTTCTTCCAACAGGACAGAAAGCGTTACACAGGGACCATCCGCTTCGGATTTGCCACGGATACCTACGACGCTGACGGTGTCCCAACCGGCGAGCCGCAAGACACAGACCTGAACAAAGAAAAAATCCGCCATCTGGCGGCAAAGTTTCTGGGACCGATCGACCAGATGCCGCCACCGTTTTCCGCGAAAAAACTGAACGGCGTTCCTGCCTACAAACTGGCGCGGGAAGGCAAGCCGGTCCAACTGCGCCCGGCACAGATCGTTGTTCATTGCTTTGAAATCTCTGCCTATGAGCCGCCCGATGCTTTCTTCGAAGTCGAAGTTTCCTCCGGCGGGTATATTCGTTGCTTGGCGCATGAGATGGGAGTGCAGGCCGGTTGCGGCGCGCATCTTGCAGCATTATGCCGGACACAGGCAGGAGAATTTTCGTTACAGCAGGCGGCCAATCTGGAGCAGATTGCCGCATGGGTGCAGGCGGACGCGCTGGTGAAACATATGCCGCATCCGCGCCTGTTGCTGCCGGAACTCCCCTGTGTCACGGTGGAGGAAGGAACAGCCGTCCGGCTGCGGAATGGAATGGCGTGCAATCTGCCGGAGTATTCCACGGCGTCCACAGTGAAAATATTCACCAGCCAACAGGAACTGTTCGCCATTGGTCGCCGCCTGGCAGGCACGTTGATCCAGCCCGCGGTGGTGCTGGGCTAGGGCCCTAGGGTTGATGCAAGGAAGCGCTGGTGGCAGTGGAGGGATGAGGCACGGATTTATGTAGCATGGGCAGCAGCAAAGGAAGAAAATTTTTGGCCACCTGCCTGTTTCCTTTTGCTGTGGCGTGAATGCCATCGCTCTGCATTCCACCGGGCTCGCCGTAGGCGCCCTTCAACATGAACGGCAACAGCGGCAGATGATAATCGTCCGCCAGCCGTTTATACATCTCATTGAATTTGGCGATGTAGTCGCTGCCGTAGTTCGGCGGCAGGGTAATTCCACCCAGCACCACTTTCGCATGCGCGTCGTGAAAGGCAGTAATGATGGAGGCCAGGTTCATCTCCGTGTCGTCAATTGGAATGCCACGCAGTCCGTCGTTGCCGCCGAAGGCCACGATCACAATCGCCGGATGCAGGGCCGCGATTTTGCGCGCGCGGAGCAGACCATCCTTCGAAGTGTTGCCGCTGACTCCTTCATTCAAAACCCGGTACTGGTATCCCCGGGCCAGCAAGTCCTTTTGGAGATAATCGGGGTAGCTCTCGCCGAATGGGGCTCCGTATCCGGCGGTCAGGCTGTCTCCGAAGGCCACGATCAACGGATGAGTATCTTTTGCCGAAGCGGTTGCAGGCCGTGACGATCGCGGATTCTCATCCAGTCCCGCCCCGGGCGCATTGCCGGTTTGCTTTTGCGCGGACGACAATGGTTGAGAGTTGGCGCCCGAGAGTTGGGGATGGGAGTTGCCGCATCCAACCAGCAACGCCGCCATTGTTGCCGAAGAAAGAAGAAGCATCGAAATTGACTTTGCGATCATCATTTTAGACTCTAGCAAATGCCGGATAACCATAACGCAATCATTGAAGTTCGAAACCTGACCAAAGTTCTGCGCAGCGGATCGAGCTCCCTCGAAATCCTCAAAGGCATCGATCTGCTCATTCCTCCGCGCCAATTCGCCGTCATCATGGGTCCGTCGGGAAGCGGAAAGAGCACCCTGCTAGGTCTGCTGGCTGGGCTCGACACGCCCACCGGCGGAAGCGTATCCATCGATGGAGAGGAGATTGGCCAACATAGTGAAGATGCACTTTCCCGCATCCGCGCTACAAAATTAGGATTTGTTTTTCAGTCCTATCAGCTAATTCCAACGTTGACAGCATTTGAAAATGTGTTGCTGCCGCATGAATTGCACTTGAGCGACGACGGCAGCGACCGTGCCCGGTCGTTATTGACGGATGTGGGACTGGCGGAGCGGCTGAATCATTATCCGGTGCAGCTTTCCGGCGGAGAGCAGCAACGCGTTGCTCTGGCGCGCGCCTTTATGTTGCGCCCTCCCGTCATTCTGGCCGACGAACCGACCGGCAATCTGGACTCCGCCACCGGCGCCCGCGTCATGGAGTTGCTGCTGGAGTTGAATCGCCGCGAAGGCACGACCCTGGTGCTGGTCACGCATGACCCCAGCCTGGCGGCACAGGCGGAACGGAAAATTTTCCTGCGAGATGGCCGCATCGCCACCGATGAATGGCGGGATGCGCAGGATCCAGGCACGGGTGCCGGCGCATGATGCAGCCTTTGGGGAAACTCGGCTGGCGAACCGCATGGAAGATTGCGTGGCGGGACCTGCACGCATCCTGGGGCAAGTTCGCTTTCGTGGTGGTCGCGGTCGCGCTCGGTGTCGGCTCCCTGACCGGCTTGCGCAGCTTCAGCCTGGTCTTCCGGCGGACGTTGCTCGAACAGGCCCGCACCATCATGGCTGCCGATCTCTCGGCGCGCGATTTTCATCCGTTTTCCGTGGCGCAACTTGCAGCGCTCGACAAACTGGATGCGCGCGGCGTGCAACATACGTTGGTCACAGAAACCGTCTCGATGGCCTCCACCGCCGCGAACCCGGACCCATTGCTGGTCTCTCTAAAGGTGGTCGATCCGGCGCAATACCCCTACTACGGCAAGGTCCAGTTGGCTTCGGGCCATGCATTGCGAGACGCCCTCCAAGACAACACCGCCATCGTCAGCGAAGAATTTCTTCTGCGCATGCGCACGCATGTGGGAGATACGCTGCATCTGGGCAACAGCCGATTTCACATCGTCGATGTCGTCCGGTCGGAGCCGGATCGAATCTCTTCCTCCTTCGGCATCGGCCCGCGGGTAATGATCACGCAGGCTGCGCTGCCTGCCACGGGATTGGTCCGCCCCGGCAGCCGCCACAGCGAACGGATGCTTTTCCGACTCTCGGAAAAGAATGGCCAGCGGAAAAACGCAATCGATATTGAAGAGCTACGCAGGCAGGTCGAAAATATTTTGCCGGAAGCCCAGGTCACGGATTTCCGTGAGGCCAATCCGGCGCTGGTGCAAGGTCTGAATCGCGCCACTGCCATGTTGACGCTGGTCAGCCTGGTCACCATGGTCCTGAGCGCAATTGGCGTGGCGATGGCCATGCACGCGCACATACAGCAGCGGATGGAAACCATCGCCATTATGAAGGCGCTGGGTGCGCGCTCCTCCCAGGTGATGCGGATTTACTTGCTGCAGACTTTATTTCTCGGAACAGCAGGCGCACTGCTGGGCATCCTCGCGGGCTCCGCCGTAGCGCGGGCGTTTCCGCTTCTGTTGGAGCGGCTGATCGCTCTCCCTGTCCAAGGGCATCTCGCCCTGGCTCCGGTCGTCATTGGGTTGCTGACCGGAATCTTAACCACCCTGCTGTTCACGCTGCCGCCGCTGCTTGAAATTCGCAGCTTCCGTCCCTTGCGCATTTTGCGGCGCAATGTGGAGCAGGAACAGCAGCCCGGCCTTCGCCGCATCCTGCCGCGGGATTGGGTTCAGATCGCCGCCATCGTCATCATCCTTCTCGGCCTGGCCGGAATCGCCAGCAGCCTGACCGACTCCGCCATGGTCGGCGGTTGGTTTGCAGGGGGGCTATTTGCCGTGTTGTTGTTTCTGTTGCTGGCGGCCTGGGGAACGCTGCTTGCCGTGCGGCGGCTGCTGGAGCGTGGACGCTCGTGCCTTTCACCCACACTGCGTCAGGGGCTGGCGAACCTCTATCGCCCCGGCAACCAATCCGCCGCTGTGCTCACGGCTCTTGGGGTGGGCGTCATGTTGATCATGACCGTCTATTCCGTGCAGCGCGCTATCGTCCGCGACCTGAACGATTCCGATTCGGCAAAAGCGCCCAATGTTTTTCTCGTCGATATCAGCCCTGACGAGCTACCTGGGGTGACACAATTGCTGTCGGCGCAGACCGCCGTCCATGGCGGAATGGAAACTATCCCCATCGTTTCGGCGCACATCGTTTCGATCAACGGCGTCCCTGCGGACCAACTTAAGCTCCAGCATTATCCTCGCGGGCTGCTGCGCTCCACTTCGCTTACCTGGGCGGACAGTTTGCCTGCCGGAGAGAAAGTAGTCTCCGGCCGCTGGTGGGGCAATGGCAATCCAAACGCAAGCCCGGACAGAAATGTAAACGCGCAGGTAGCCGTCAACGATCGCACCGCCAAACTTCTGCACGTAAAAGCCGGCTCCCAGATGGTCTTCGAGGCCGGCGACCGGGAAATTCCTGCCACCGTGGCCGCGCTATATCGCTCCGATGGCCAACATCTGTATGCGCGCAGTCAGTTCATCCTGCCGAGCGCCGTGCTCGCAGGCGAACCCGCGGTCTGGTATGGCGCCTTCCATGCTGATCCGCCGCGCGTGGGTGATGTCGAGCGAGCGCTGTTTGCGGCCTATCCGACAGTTACAGTCATCAACGTAGCCGATGTCATGGAAACGATCCGCAAAGTGGTCGATCAGATCGCCACCATTATCCGTTTGCTGGCGGGATTCTCCATGCTCGCGGGCGGCATCATTCTGGCGTCGAGCGTCACCGCAACCCGCTTTCAGCGCGTCCGGGAAGTAGCCATTCTGAAATCTCTGGGCGCTCTGCGCCGCCAGCTCGTCTCCATGCTGAGCATTGAATTTCTTGTGCTGGGCGGAATCGCTGGGGCCGCAGGAGTGGTGTTCGCGCTGCTTCTCTCCGGCGTGCTGCTGCACAAACTCGAAATCGCCTTCCATCCTGCCTGGGCGATCAATGCGGCGGCTATCGCAGCGACAGCGATCCTTTCCAGCGTCATAGGGTGGCTCGCTTCGCTGCGGATTCTCGAGCAGAAGCCGCTTGAAGTCCTGCGCGAGGAATAGCGTTCTCCCCAGTGCGACGAATCTGCGGCTTGATTACGGACGGTGAAAACGCCCCACAAGAACGCCTTTCATCAGCACATGCCCATCCATCGCCTTCAATACCTCGGCCTGGGTAGCGCCTGGCCCCAAATTCAGCTTGGTGTCCAGAGCAAAAAGTTCGAATGAGTAGTGATGGTATGGCCCCGGCGCACGAGCGCCCATCCCCATATAGCCAACCGCGCCATGCTGGCTCAGGGCCTGGGTCGCGCCATCCGGCAACTTTACCTGTGCCGGAACCCCTTCGGGCAATTCGCGCGCGGTCGCGGGAATATTGAAGACCATCCAGTGCAGGATCTCGGTTGTCGTCTTATTTACGGATGTGTCGGGGTCGCGAACAATCAGCGTGAAACTAACCGTTCCATCCGGCACATTCGTCCATCGCAGCGCCGGAGAAACCGGCGTTCCCTGGGCCGCCTGCGTGTATTTGTTCGGGATGATGCCGCCATCTTCAAAGCCGGTCGTCGTTAGAGTCAATCCGGGCATGGCGCCTGCTGGCTTTGGCTGGACCGGCGCACTCGATGCATATGCCGGCGCCGCGATGGCAGAGATCAAAATGATGCTGGTTATCCAACGTTGCATATCTCGCTCCTTCAACAGCGGCACAATGGTCCTTGGCCGCGCACCCAGCTTTCAGGAATACGTGGATTTGTGTCAAGTCAAATTGATTACTTGCAAAACGCAAGCTATCTCTGATAGCGTTCCGGTGTGCCGGGAAGATCTAAATCGAAGCAACGTTCCGGCTGTCCGGTCAGCATCTCTCTCGAACAGTTTGGAGATCGCTGGTCGCTGCTGATCATTCGCGACCTGATGGTCCGCGGGTATCGGACGTTCACGGAATTTCAGCAGGCGGGCGAGGGAATTGCGACCAACATTCTTACGGATCGTCTGCGGAATCTTCAATCGTTAGGAATTATTGATGCGGAGACGGAAGAAGCCGACAGCCGCCGGGTCAATTACCGGCTGACGGAAAAAGGAATCGATCTTGCACCCGTCCTGCTGGAGTTGTTGATCTGGGGAGCGCGGCACGAACAAACAGGTGCATCGTGCGCAATTATCGACGAGATGGAAAAAAATCGTGCACGGGTGCTCGCGGAAACCCGACGGCGCTGGCAGGAACGGGACCCGGCACCGCTGTTGCCGAGGTTCGACAGCAAAGTTTCCGGGAAAGTGAAAACCTGGAAGCGGCAGGCTATTTGAAAAGAAGGAGCAAACCATGAGTCAGGTACGTGTATTGGTAGGCACGCGCAAAGGCGCGTTCCTCCTCAACTCCGACGGCAAGCGGAAGAAATGGGATGTGCAAGGCCCATACTTCGGCGGATGGGAGATTTATCACGTGAAAGGATCGCCGGTCGATCCGAACAGACTGTATGCCTCGCAGACCAGCGGCTGGTTCGGGCAGTTGATCCAGCGCTCCAACGACGGCGGAAAGACCTGGGAGCCGGTCGAGAACAAATTCGCCTACGACGGCGTACCCGGCACGCACCAATGGTACGACGGCACGCCGCATCCCTGGGAGTTCAAGCGGGTCTGGCATCTGGAGCCTTCGCTGACCGAATCGGACACTGTGTATGCGGGCGTCGAAGACGCGGCTCTGTTCCGCTCTACTGACGGCGGCAAAAGCTGGCAGGAGCTTTCCGGCCTGCGCGAACACGGCACCGGGCCGCACTGGCAGCCGGGCGCTGGCGGAATGTGCCTGCATACCGTCATCCTCGACCCCAACGATCCCGGCCGAATCTTCATCGCCATCTCGGCCGCAGGCGCGTTTCGCACCGACGACGGCGGTGAGACCTGGAAGCCCATCAATCGCGGTTTGCATTCGCAATATATTCCCGATCCAAATGCGGAAGTCGGCCACTGCGTCCATCACGTAGCCATGCACCGCTCGCGGCCAGGTGTGTTGTTCATGCAGAAACACTGGGATGTAATGCGCAGTGACGATGCCGGAGATTCCTGGCAGGAAGTTAGCGGGAACCTGCCGACCGACTTTGGATTTGTTATCGACGTTCACGCGCACGAACCGGAGACGGTGTACGTCGTGCCCATCAAGAGCGATTCCGAACATTACCCGCCGGACGGTAAGCTGCGCGTCTATCGCAGTCGCACCGGAGGCAACGAGTGGGAGGCGCT
>Ga0134128_10001331_pt1 | contig 31960 bp, 27 predicted proteins | sample KB31754_FD_96462 | JGI IMG/M metagenome (GOLD analysis project Ga0134128, IMG submission 96462) | Terrestrial soil microbial communities with excess Nitrogen fertilizer from Kellogg Biological Station, Michigan, USA - KB3-175-4 | ecosystem: Environmental > Terrestrial > Soil > Unclassified ... | reverse complement strand
TACTGCGCGCGATTCTCGAGCGAAGCATCGTCCACAATTGCAACGCCCTTGGGCGGCACGAAATGGAATTGTGACTCTGCTATCGGAATATTTTCGCGCCAATCGCCGAATCGGAACTCGGTCCCGATGTCGCCGGGCTGGCGAATCGTCACGCGCGCCAATTGGTCGCGCGGATTCACTTCAAAGAACACCTCGCTGAAAGCGTCCTGATCTTCCTTACGCGGCTGGCAAACCAGAACTTCGTTCCCAATCTCCGTGGCACGATCGGCCGCGTCAGTTGAATTGGACGCGCGCGACGCGGCCTGTTCCGCTGGCGCAGCCAGTTTCAAGCTGCCGCACAGCTTCTCCAGATTCACCTTGCCGGCGAGCAGGGCCAACGGCGTGCGCCAGTCGGAGCTTTGCTTAACGGAAGTGCGGCTGGCAGTGTGATCAGCCGGCACGTAATACCAGACGTTCTTGCCGTCCACGAGGAACAGCTTCTTTTCCGGCGAGTCGTAGTCCCAGCGCATCCGCCCGGGATGCGAGAAGTACACCTTCCCGCTTTCGGCTCGCACTCCGGCGCCGCCCGTCCGGTACGTCTCCAGAAATACCGCCGACATGGTTGTCGTGTGGCGGTAATGCGTCTCGAGGGCATGCGCGACGTTTTGCGCCGTCGCGTTTGTGGCGGCTTCCAGAAACGCCGGAAGACCAGTAAAAAGCAGAGCCATAACAATCAGCGCGGCACGCACACACCGAATTGTATCAAGAAATTGGCGGGAGCGGCTTTACGCCGCCCGGTTTCGTTTGCAGTTCTGTAGGGGCGACTTCATGTCGCCCGGTTTCCTTCACGGTACCTGTAGGGGCGGCTTCATGCCGCCCGGTTTTCAATGTGGCGGCGCGAACACCGGGCGGGATAAACCCGCCCCTACACTGGTTTCTTCCACGGCGGAAGATATGGCTCGACGGGCGCCGCTTTCGTTCGCCAACCGGGTACGCACCAATGCGAAAGCGACCACTCCTCAGCGCCTCGTACCAAACCACCGCGAACGGGATTCATCAGAATGTACCAAGCCACGCGATTCAGCGATTCTTCGTTTCGGATGACATGGTCGTAAAATCCCTTCTGCCACAGCCTGGAAACCTTAAATCTCCGCGCACACGCCGCTGCGGCGCCCTTGAAGTTCCGCACGGCTACGGGGAGATCGGCGGAGGGGCTGTTGCCGACCAGCAGCGAGTGAAAATGATCGGGCATGAAGCAGTAAGCATGGACGTCGAAGCCATGCTTCGCGCATGTGTCCCGCAAAACGCGCGCGAGTGCCCGTGCAAGTTCTTCACGCGCGAAAAACGGCCGGCGCTCGCGGCAGCAGATCGTCACAAAATAGCAGCGCACGCCCTGATAGGAAGGCAGCGGAAGGCGGTTCGGTTTGCGGCGAGGGAGAACGTTCGCCATAATGGCGTGATTTTATCGCAACCGCCGCACCGCACCTAATACTTGGAATCTTCTGCCCGCGTGCGCCCGAGGCATGCCTTTGTAGGGGCGACTTCATGTCGCCCGTTTCACGTTTCAGCAAAAGACGCAGACGGGTTTATCCCGCCCCGTCAATGTGCCGACCCGGGTTCAAATGTGAGGCTGAATCGAGGACAGGCTTACTGCAAGGCGGGCAAAGCGTCGCACGCAACCGGAGTCGCTATTGGCGCGCCCGTGAAGTCGTTGTGAATCACCGCAGGCTCGGTGCTGCAAAAGCTACGCTGCCCGGTCGTGCCAACTCTGATAGGAGTCGCGGTGACAAGATAAGCCTCATAGCCAGGAGCTCCGCAGCCCGGCGGCGCAATGACGGTTGGTCCTTGACCCGTATACGCGAACGTGTAGCCGCTCTTTTGACTCGGGGGCGTCGCCAGCACGCTGTCGATCAGGATCGCCTGATTACAAGTTGCCGCCGCGCCGGAAACACCGCCAAGCGCCGCGAGCAACGGCGGGAAACCATTTCCCCATGTCACGTGATAAGCGACGGCAGCGGTTGTGATGGTGCGAACGTTCGACGCGGCCGCTGCCTCATCGGCAGCCATTCGCGCTCGCAGGAAATTCGGTATGGCAATCGCGGCAATAATCAGAATGATTGCGACAACCACCAAGAGCTCAATCAACGAGAATCCTCGGCTCGAAGACCGGCGTTGCCTTTGCGTCCGTGTTTGAATCGTCATCGCCATTTGAGTTTCGTCCTTTTCCCTGTCGCTGCTCGAAAAAAAAAGGGGAAGCCGAAGCTTCCCCCTGTTCCAGAGTTGATCGTTACTGCAGCGGAATCATCGCTGCAGGGCAGAGCAAAGCGGCTGCCGGCGTCGCTCCCGTGTTGTCCTTTCGGATCACACCGGAGGCATCCGTGCAGAAGCTGTTCTGACCTGTGGTCCCTATGTTAATCGGCCAAGCGGTAACCTGGTAGCCGTCCGTATCGCCCGCAACGCAACCTGCAGGAAGCGGACCGGTATAAGCCTGGGCTCCGGGGTTCAACGTAACAAAGTAGCCGCTCTTCTGCACGATCGCGCCAGCCGACAGAACTGGGTCGATCAACTGTGCAGCGTTGCACGTAGCCGCGGCGCCAGCGACTCCACCAAGCTCGGTCAACGTGGTTGGGAAGCCGATCTGATACGTCGAGTAATAGCTTACCGCAGCCGTGTTAATTGTGCGGAGCGAGCCGACTGCCGACGTTTCGTTCGCTGCCATGCGCGCGCGCAGCAGGTTCGGAATAGCAATCGCTGCGATGATCAAGATGATCGCCACAACGATCAAAAGCTCAATTAACGAAAAGCCCTTCTGCTTCCTATTCATGTTCAGATTCATGTGTTCTCCTTGAGTGATTTCTAAGCCTGCCATAATCTCTTTGGGACTTCATGGCGGCGTGCCGCGATGAATAGTGCAATCCGGGTTCCAGTACCCGGTAGTTTACCCGCTGGCGTGCCATCGCAGTGTAACATGCTGATTGTATGTATGTTACATGGAATACTCATTTGCGTCACCGTAAGGCCGGCCCGTCGTCACACGCCTGATATCGCAAAAACAGACAAAAATTGGCACTCCAAAGTGCCCATCCCCGCCATAGCCCTTCAATGTGTTGACACGAACCGCGGGCGGGGTAAACCCGCCCCTACAAAGGCTAATGCAAACGTTCCTGCGTCTTTTGTAGGGGCGGCTTTATGCCGCCCGCACGGGTTCTCCGCGAGTTTTTATCCTTCCACTCGTCACTCGTCACTGCCTTTCAGATTCCGTATTTCTTGGCGTAATGGCGGAACGATCGATAGGTCATCTTGAGGAGTTGCGCAGCCTTGGTGCGAACGCCGCCGGCGCACTCCAACGCACCCAGCAAATAGGCGCGCTCGAGCTCTGCCACGTGCTTTTCGAGGTCAATGCCACCGTCAGGGATTAGCCGCAGTGAGCGCTCGGGCAACTGACGCTCGGCGAAGTGGTTCTGGTAATACATCGTGATTCGTTCGGGAAGCCCTTCCGGCGAGATTTTCTTGCCCGTTTCAAGGGCCACGGCGCGTTCGATGGTATTTTCGAGTTCGCGAACATTGCCGGGCCACTCGTAGGCCTCCAGGCGCTCCATGGCTTTAGGCTCAATGCCTTCGATGCGCTTGCCTGTTGTGCCTCGGAAGTGTTCAATGAAATGACGCGTAAGCAGCGGAATGTCTTCGCGACGTTCCCGCAGCGCTGGCAGATGCACAGGGATAACGCTGAGGCGGTAGAACAAGTCCTCGCGAAAGCGTCCTTCGGCAATTTCCTTTTCCAGGTCGCGGTTGGTTGCGGCGATCACTCGCACATCCACATCGCGTTCTTCGGTGCTTCCGATGGGCCTTACCTTTCCTTCCTGAAGCACGCGGTACAGTTTCACCTGCATGGTCGGGCTCATGTTGCCGATTTCGTCCATGAAGAGCGTGCCGCCGTCGGCAGCTTGAAACAGGCCGGCACGATTGTCGTTCGCCCCTGTGAACGCGCCTTTCATGTAACCGAAAAGCTCAGATTCGAGCAGCGTCTCGGGAAAGGCTCCGCAGTTTATGGTTATAAACGGCGCATCCTTGCGCGTGCTGTTTTCGTGAATGGCCCGCGCGACCAGCTCTTTTCCCGTGCCGCTTTCGCCCGTGATCAGCACGCGGCTCGATTGCGGCGCAATCGTCTGGATCAAGTCGAAGATCGCGCGCATCTTTGGGCTCGTTCCGATAATGTGGTCGAGGCCCGTCAGGCGGCGGATCTCGCGGCGTAGAATTCCCGCTTCTTTCTTCAATTTCAGATTCTCGGCCACTTGCTTGACGGCTGGTTTCAATTCATCGAGAAGCTTGTCTCCCTTGATGACGTAGCGGTCGGCGCCGAAATTGACCGCGTCGATCGCCGTTCCCAGCGTCGGCACGCCCGTAATCAAAATAAACACCGAACCGGCCGAGACTTCTTTGGCGTATTGGAGCAGCTCAACGCCGGTCATGTCTGGCATGCGAATGTCGGAGATAACGATGTCGTAGATCTGCGATTCCAGACGGCGCTTCGCTGCCTCGCCGCTGGCGGCGATGTCGACGCGGTGTCCTTCCTTGCGAAAAGTGATCTCCAGCAGCTCGCAGATGGAGCGCTCGTCATCCACGATAAGCAGTTGCGCCATTACTTACTCCCGCCCGTTGAAACCATGCGCGCTTCGCCATTCTCGTGCTGCTTGTCTCCGGCGAAGCGAGTGGCGCCGCGGCGCGGCAGCTCAACCACAAATGCGGAGCCGTGCGCCGGCTCCGATTCCACGCGGATGTGCCCTTCGTGCGCCTGCACGATCTGGTAGACAATAGCCAGTCCCAGCCCGGTTCCCTGCGGAAATCCCGACTGAAACGGCTCAAATAGCTTACCCGACTGGCGGGCGTCCATTCCTATGCCCGTGTCGCGAATCCCGATGCGCACCCATTCGGCATCCGCATCCAAACTCACCGTTAGCGTGCCCCCCTGAGGCATGGCCCTTAACGCGTTGTTGCACAGGTTCCAAAACACTTGCTTGATCCGGTCGCGGTCCGTGCGCGCTTGCGCATTTTCCGCCGTGAATTGCCTCACGATCCGGAATTTTCCCGCCTCTCTCTGTTCCCGTTCGATCAGCATCAATGTTTCGTCAATCAGCACCGCGATATCGGTGTCCGAGAACGAGTACTGCTTGTCTCTCGAATAATCGAGGAAATCGGTGATGATCTGATTGAGCCGCTCCGATTCGCGGCTGACAATCTGCACCAGCCGCTTATCGTCTTCGTCAAGCGGCGCCAGTCGGGCCAGCTCTTTCAATGCGCCGGTCATCGCCGTCAGCGGCTGACGGATTTCATGGGCAATTCCAGCGGAGAGCCGGCCCACTGCGGCCATTCGCTCCTTGGTTGCGACTTCGTGTTCCAGGCGCTTTAATTCGGTCAAATCCTGAAAACTAAAAACATACCCGCTGATTTGATTCTGGCCGGAACGTAGCGGCGATACCGATACTCCCATGAATTTGCGGTCGCCGTCCGGCGAACGAAACTCGGTCTCTTTTCTCGATGCCAGAAATCCCGTTCCCGTATCTGCATCGGTCAGCCAAAAACCCGGGAGAACCTCGCGAATCTGCTTGCCCTGGAATGCGGCGGGAGAAATGCCCGTAATTTCTCCCCCCGCGCGGTTCACCAGCAGGATGCGCCCCTCAAGGTCGGTGGTGATCAGTCCGCCGCGCATGGAATGAATAATATCTTCATTGAACGCCTGTAAATCCTTCAACTCCTCGCGCTTCTCTTCCAGTTCCACGCCCTTGCTGCGCAGCATGTGAGCCAGCAGGCTTCCCAGGTACGCGACGGCAAAAAACGCGACGAGGTTGCTCAGAACCCAGAATTCAAGCGCCCGCGGCGTCGGTGTAGCCAGCGAGGTACGCGGCAATACGCCGTATTGCACCAACTCGACCAGTATTCCAAGCAGCGCGAACGCGCCGCCTGCCACCAAAAACACGCCACGCCTCGGCAGCATCACGCTTGCCATCAATACAACGAGCAGATAAAGCGAGATGAAATAGCTTTCGTGCCCTCCGGTCGAGTACACCAGTCCGGTCACTAAAATCAGGTCGCCGATGATCTGCAGCGGTGCGTGCCAGCGTGCTTGCGGAATCCAGCGAAACAGAATGACGTAGCAAATGGCGAGCAGGTACCACAGCAGAATTACCGGTACGAAATATCTTGCGGTCAGCGGCAGCGGTGTGAGTTGGCTGACGGCCAGCACCACGGCCAAAAGGAAAGTGATGACCAGGAACCGGACTCGCCCCAGCCAGCTAAGCCAATCACTCGTATTTTGTGTGAGATCCATCCCCGATCCGGTCCTGGCAGCGCACCCACAAGGAATCGGACCCCCATTTGCATTCCGCAGAACGGGCCGACACGCGGCTTCCCGCTATGATACGCAGCAGGAAGCCGACACGGTCCGAAACAGCCCAGAACCGTTCTTGTTGGCGAGCGAAGCTCTCTAGCCGCCGTTGGCCAGCTTGCCGACCAGCGAGAACAGCGGCAAGTACATCGATATGACGACTCCGCCGACCACAACGCCCAAGAACACGATCATGACCGGCTCGAGCAATGTCAGCAAATCTTTCACGGCGGCGTCGACTTCAGCTTCGTAGAAGTCGGCAATCTTCTGCAACATGGTGTCCATTGCGCCGGTCTGCTCGCCCACCGCAATCATTTGCGTCACCATGCCCGGGAAGACATCCGTTTCCTTCAGCGGATCAACCAACGAGCGGCCCGCCTCCACAGCCTTACGTGTTTTTTGGATGGCGCGCTCAACGATCGCGTTGCCGGACGTCCTTGCGGTAATATCCAAACCTTCCAAAATGGGAACACCGCTCGAGATCAACGTGCCGAGCGTGCGCGTGAAACGCGCCACTGCAATTTTCCGGAGAATCATCCCGAGGATCGGAAGTTTCAGCAAGGTCTTGTCGATGGCGTACCTTCCCTGCTCCGTACCGTACCATACCTTTAATGCCACCACTGTCCCAACAATCGCCGCCAGGATCAAGAACCCGAACCAGCTTCCAATGAAGCGGCTCAGACCAATCACGATTCGCGTCGGGAGCGGCAAGTCCGCACCCAGCCCCGCGAACAGTGTGACGAAGATCGGAACCACCTTCCACAGCAGCAAAACGATCACAGCCGCCGCAATGCCGAGCACTGAGATAGGATAGATCAACGCCGACTTGACCGCGCGCGTGAGTTTGACGTTTTGCTCGATGTAGGTCGAAAGCCGCTGCAAGATCGTATCTAAAATACCGCCCGTTTCGCCCGCTTCCACCATGTTATGGTAAAGAGGGTCAAAGACTTTCTCATACTGCTTCATCGAAGACGACAGCGTGGCGCCACCCTCAACCGAACTGCGAACGCCAGTCAGTATCTTCTGGAAAGTCTTGTTCTCCTGCTGATTCGCAAGGATCTCCAGACACTGCACCAGCGGCAACCCGGCGTCGATCATCACCGAGAACTGTCGCGTGAAAATGGCGAGTTCCTTGGGCTTCACGCCGCCGCCGAAGGTCGGGAAGGCGAACTCCTTGCCTTTCTCCGACACCTTGCTGACGTTGATCTGCTCCCGTCGCAATTGTGTCTGCACTTCAGCTTTATTCGTTGCGGTGCGCTCTCCCGTGACCGTCGTTCCGCCCCGATTCACTCCTGTATATGTAAAGACCGGCATGTTCCTTCCCTCCTATTTCCCTTTTCCCTTGCCGCCATTACCGGCGCGCAGGGGATTTACCCGTAGCCACTGGCGATGTCACTCCACGATTGATCAAGTCCTGCAATTCATCAGGGTTCGATGAGCGCAAAAGCGCCGTTTCCATGCTGATGGCCTTCTGGAAGTACGCGTTTGCGAGCGATTGGTTGAACGTCTGCATTCCTGTTTGTCCCGTGCCCGTTTGCATGGCCGAATAGATCTGGTGAATTTTGTCTTCGCGAATCAGGTTGCGAATCGCCGAAGTCGGAATGAGGATTTCCATGATCATCGCGCGCCCGCGCCCGTCGATGCGCGGCAACAACGATTGGCAAAGAATCCCTTCCAGCACCATCGATAGTTGCGCTCGCACCTGCGGCTGCTGGTGCGCCGGGAACACGTCCACGATACGGTTGATGGTCGAAAGCGCCGAATTCGTGTGCAGCGTGGCAAAGGTCAAATGGCCCGTCTCTGCAATTCGCAGCGCGGACTCGATCGTCTCCAGGTCGCGCATTTCGCCGATCAGCACCACGTCCGGGTCTTCGCGCAACGCGGCCCGCAGAGAATTCGCGAAAGAATGCGTATCCGAGTGCACCTCGCGCTGGTTGACCAGGCATTTCTTGTGGTTGTGCAGGAACTCGATGGGGTCCTCAATCGTAATCATGTGCTCTTCGCGTTCGTTGTTGATCTTGTCCAGCATGGCCGCGAGCGTGGTGGATTTGCCCGAGCCCGTCGGTCCCGTCACGAGCACCAGCCCGCGCGGCTTGTCGCACAGCGTCTTTACAACCCCGGGCAAGCCCAATCCTTCGAACGTCTTGATCTCCCAGGGAATTGTCCTGAAGACCGCCGCGACAGCTCCGCGTTGATGGAAAATATTTCCGCGGAAGCGCGCCAGGCTTTTCAGTCCAAACGAGAAGTCCAGTTCAAGATTTTCCTCGAGGCGGTGCTTCTGCGCATCCGTAAGCACGCTATAGGCAAGAGCCTTCGTGTCCGCCGCTGAGAGCGGCGGCATGTCCAGCGGCCGCAAATTTCCGTTGACGCGGATTCGAGGCGCGCTGTTCGTCGACAAGTGCAGGTCGCTCCCGCCCATTTCGATCATCTTCTTCAGCAGTTCGCTTAACGAAATACTCGACATCTTCCACTCCTTCGTCTAAAGCACGGTCTCGCGTATTACTTCTTCCATCGTTGTCTGCCCCGACGCAATCTTGATCAAGCCGCTGCGCCGCAGCGTAATCATTCCGTTGTCCAAAGCCTTTTTCCGCAATTCCAGCGCGGAAGCGCCCACCAGAATTAATTCCTTCAATTCGTCGTTGATTTCCATCACTTCGTATAAGCCCACGCGCCCTTTGTAGCCCGTGTTGTTGCACGTTCCGCAGCCGCGTCCGTGATATACCGTCGTCGTTTTCGCCTCTTCGGTTGTATAGCCCGCGTCGACGAGTGCTTGTGGCGTCATGTTCATTGGCTCTTTACATTGCGAACAGACTCGCCGCACCAGGCGCTGCGCGCAAATCAGGTTCACCGAAGTCGCCACCAGGAATGGCTCGATGCCCATGTTCATTAACCGGCTGATCGTCGAAGGCGCGTCGTTCGTGTGCAGAGTCGATAACACCAGGTGCCCGGTGAGTGCCGCTTTCACGGCGATTTCAGCCGTCTCGAAGTCGCGGATTTCGCCGACCAGAATGATGTTGGGGTCCTGCCGCAGGAAAGCGCGCAAGGCGGACGCGAAGTTCAGTCCGATCTGTTCCTTCATTTGTACCTGGTTGATGCCCGCCAACTGAAACTCAACGGGGTCTTCAGCGGTCATGATGTTTGTTTCAAGCGTGTTCAACTTCGCCACCGAGGAATACAAAGTGTTCGTCTTGCCCGAGCCAGTCGGCCCCGTGACGAGCACCATTCCGTACGGCCGCAAGATAGCTTTTGCGAATTTCTCCAGCGATTCCTGCTCGAATCCCAATTTCGTCATGTCCAGCCGCAGGTTCTCCTTGTCCAACAACCGCATGACGATCTTTTCACCAAAGAGCGTCGGTACGGTCGAGACGCGGAAGTCCAGTTCCTTCTTTTTCCCGTCTTTGAGGTACTTGATCATGATGCGGCCGTCTTGCGGCAGCCGTTTTTCGCTGATGTCCAGCTTGGCCATGATCTTGATGCGGCTCGTGATCGCGTCTCTCAATTTCATTGGCGGCGACATCACGTTCTGCAAAATGCCGTCAATGCGGAAGCGCACGCGATATTCCTTCTCGTACGGCTCTACGTGAATATCGCTCGCGCCGCGCTTCACGGCGTCGGTCAAAATCAGGTTCACCAGCTTGATAATCGGCGCTTCTTCAGCGGCTTTCTCGAGCGAGGCCAGATCCATATCGGCCTCTTCTTGCGACAGCTCGAGAGCCGCGTCTTCCCCCGCAAGGTCTTTCATCACCTTGTCGAGTTCTTCGACGCTTTCTGCCGCCCCGTAAAACTTCCCGATCGCTTCGGAAATCGCCGATTCCGACGCCACGACCGGCTCCACGTTGAATCCGGTCATGAACTTGATATCGTCCATGGCGAAGACGTTGGTCGGGTCCGTCATCGCTATCGTCAGTGTTGAGCCCACGCGCGACAACGGCACAATTTGGTATCGCACGGCGGTTTCTTGTGGAATTAATTTGATGACCGAGGGATCCACTTCGTAGAATTTCAGGTTTATCGAGGGCACGCCGTATTGGCGCGAAAGAACGGCGGTAATGTCTTCGTCGCTGACCAGCCCCAATTTCACCAAGCAAGTGCCGAGCCGCCCGCCTTCCCTTTTCTGATAGTCGAGCGCCTGCTTAAGCTGATCTGACGAGATCAGACTGTCTCGAACCAGAATTTCACCAAGGCGCGACGACATTCACAGCACTCCCATTCTCGGACTGCTCGGAGTCCAAAGGTTAGCACGCAGCCAAGTAGGAATCCGATGTCCCCTTTCGGGTCGTTCTGTAACAGCCACTGTACGCACGTACAGGCTGCGCGACCCTTTTCAGCCCTTTCCTTGACTTGCCATTTTTTGCTGGTTATCTTGGCTGCGGATGCCCCAAGAAGCGATAATCGCCGCAGATTTTCAACAGAGGGAAACCCAGACGCGAACGCGAACCGCGCCCCTTGCTGCTACCCCATTGACGTCATACTACCACACTCTTTATGAAAGTCTCGGGCCACAAGCGTGGTGGCCGGCGAAAACGCCATTCGAAGTAATTGTTGGCGCGATTCTTACCCAGAGCACAAACTGGGCGAACGTCGAGCGCGCCATTGCAAACCTGCGCCGCGAACATCTTTTAACGTCGCGGGCGATGGCACGCGTTTCTTCGGCGCATCTTGCCTCTTTGATTCGCTCCTCGGGTTACTTTCGGCAAAAAGCGAAGAAGTTGAAGGCTTTCGTCCGCTTTTTACGTGAAGAATACTCAGGCTCGCTGAAGCGCATGTTTCGTACGCCCACGGCCGATCTGCGCGAAAAGCTTCTGGGCGTTCATGGCATCGGCCCGGAGACTGCCGATTCGATTCTCCTCTACGCCGGAGCCAAGGAAATCTTCGTCGTTGACGCCTATACGAAGCGCATCCTTTCCCGTCACGGCTGGGTCAGTGACAAGGCCACCTATGAGGAAATGCGCACACTCGTCGAGTCTCATCTTCTCGGCGACGTATCGCGCTACAATGAGTTCCATGCGTTGCTCGTTAATGTTGGCAAGAACTGGTGCCGCCCGCGCGACCCGCATTGTTCGGAGTGTCCTTTGGGGCCGTTCCTCGAGGCGCCGCGATGAGTAAACGAAAGTGGACTCGTCATCTATGGCTCGCTTTCGGCGGCCTGGGCCTGTCAGTGCTCGCCGCGATCATCTTTACTCTCGGCTCGCTCAATGCTCCCGTTCACCCGCAGAGCAGCGGCGAACTCGCCATTCTCTTTTCTCTGACTGTGTTCACGTTCATCGTGTTTCTGGTTTTCCTGTTCATCCTGATACGCAGCGTCGTTCGCCTCTGGATCGAACACCGCGCCGGGATTCTCGGCTCGCGCTTCAAGACGAAAATGGTACTCGGTGCAATGGGCATTTCGCTGCTGCCCGTCGTGTTCCTGTTTTTCTTCAGCTACGCCCTGGTCAACCGCACGATGAACATTTGGTTTCCCAAGCCGCTGGAAATCGCCAATCAGCAAAGCCAGGCCCTGATCGGCGAAATGGACAACAAGGAGCACGAACGCCTGGATGCTCTGGCGCAAAATGTTGTCGACTGGCTCTCCGCTCCCGGCCGTAAGCGCGATCTGCGCCATTACGTCACTCGTTCGGATTCTGAATTCGATATTGTGTGGACCACCAACAAAAACGGCACCGAGACGGCAAGCGCGCCCGCCTTTGCGCCCGGAACACTTTTTCACGAAGTGCGACACCTTCCTAACGGCACAGACGTGTGGGAGATTGGCCATAAGCTATATCTCGCGGGCCGTGTGCCGTACCAAGCCGGCACGCTTATGGTCGGTCGCAGCATCCCCGACGATTTCGTCACGCGGCTCAGCCGCATTCAGGCCGAGATGCAAACGTACTCGTCGCAGTATCAGCACCTGCGCTTCTTCAAGAACGAAATTCTTCTCGGGCTCCTGCTGATTACATTATTGCTGCTCTACGCCACCACCTGGGTCGCACTGTTCCTCTCAAAGCGCATCACCGTCCCGATTCAGGCGCTCGCAAAGGCCACCCAGCAAGTCGCCCGCGGCAACCTCGACTATCGCATCACCACGCGCGCGCATGACGAATTGGGCTCCTTGGTCGGCTCCTTCAACCAGATGGCCGCCGAGCTAGGCGAATCGCGCAAGCAAATTGACGATTTCACCCAGAGCCTTCAGCAGGCCCTCGAAGAAATCGAGCGTCGCCGCAAGCTGATGGAAACGATCCTTGAGAATATCCCCACCGGCGTCTTGTCGCTTGACGCGAACGGCAAAGTCAATCGCATCAATTCAGCCGCCGCTACAATGTTCGGCGAGCGCGCCGTTTCGGCCACTTCTCTTGCCGAACTTCTTGGAGAAGATGCGGTAAGCCGCGTGTTCGAACTGATGCGGCGCTCGCTCCGTATGGGCGTTGCCACACAGGAACTCGAAGTCTCGAGCGCCGGCCGTCTTCATCACGCCGCCGTCACCGTCAGTTCATTGGGATCTGGCCGCAACAATCCCGGTTTCGTGGTTGTCATCGACGACGTCACGGAACTTCTTCGCGCGCAAAAGGCCGCCGCGTGGCAGGAAGTTGCGCAGTGCATCGCGCACGAAATCAAAAATCCCCTCACGCCGATTCAGCTTTCCGCCCAGCGCTTGCTTAGGCACCTCGCGCGCTCTTCGCCTTCCCGCCGCAGCGCAGACCGCTCCGAATGGCCGCAGCTTGTGTCCGAATGCGCCCATTTGATCGAGCGCGAAGTCGAGACACTCGAATCGCTGGTCAACGAATTTTCGCAGTTCGCGCGCTTCCCGGCCGCGCGCCTTGCTCCAGCGGACATGAATACCATCGTTTCGGAGGCTCTTGGTGTGTTCCACGAGCGCCTCGAAGGGATCACGCTCCACCGCGACCTCACTCCAAATTTGCCCATCGTTAAAGCGGACGCGGAATTGCTCCGCCGTGTTGTCGTAAATTTGATCGACAATGCCGCTGAAGCCCTGGAAGGCGCGACGCTGCGTTCCATCACCGTCGCCACGCGTGCCGCGAGCCAGGGCGATGCCATCGAAATCGAAGTCGCCGACACAGGTCACGGCATTTCGCCCGAGGATAAAGACAAACTTTTCCTCCCTCATTTCTCTACGAAAGACCGCGGCACAGGCCTCGGCCTCGCTATCGCCAGCCGCATCGTCAGCGAACATCACGGCACGCTGCGCGTGGAAGATAATCGGCCTTCGGGCTCGCGCTTCTTGATTCGCCTTCCCGCCGCCGAAGTAGCCACGCCGCAACCGAGCGCTCAATCCTGAAGCCCTGACGCATGCCCGCCCCCATCCTCATCGTCGACGACGAAACGGGCATCCGCCAGTCGCTCTCCGCGCTCCTCCGCGATGAGGGCTATGACGTCACGGCGGTCAGCTCCGGCGAGGAATGCATCGAAGCCATGGAACGCCGCGCGTTTGATCTGATCCTTCTCGACATCTGGCTGCCCGGCATCGACGGCCTCACAACCCTTGAACGCATCAACGAGCATGACGGCGCGCCCATGGTCGTCATGATTTCAGGACACGCAAAGATTGAAACCGCGGTTCGCGCCACCAAACTCGGTGCATTCGACTTCATCGAAAAACCGCTTTCGCTTGATAAGACCGTGCTCGCCGTAAAAAACGCCCTCGATTATCTGCGTCTCGAAAAAGAGAATCGCCGCCTCCGCGCCGAACTTGAGCAGCGTTACCAAATCCTTGGCGACAGCGTCCCGATGAAGGCTCTGCGACAGCAGATTGCGCTGACGGCTCCCACCAACGGTCGCGTGCTTATTTACGGCGAGAGCGGCACTGGCAAGGAATTGGTCGCGCGAGCGCTCCATGCGCAGAGCAGCCGCGCGCAGGGCCCTTTCGTCGAAGTCAATTGCGCCGCGATTCCCGAAGAGCTGATCGAATCCGAATTATTCGGCCATCGCAAGGGCAGCTTCACCGGCGCGAGCGAAGACAAATCCGGGAAATTTCAGAAGGCCGACGGCGGCACGCTTTTCCTCGATGAAGTCGGCGACATGAGCCTCAAAACGCAGTCGAAGGTGCTGCGCGCCCTCGAAGAGCAGCGCGTCGAGCCCATCGGCTCGAGCGAAATGGCTGCTGTGGATGTTCGCGTAATCGCGGCCACGAATAAAAAGCTCGAGGACGAAATTTCGCGCAACGCTTTTCGCGAAGATCTGTTCTATCGCCTGAACGTGATTCCCTTCACGGTCCCGCCGCTCCGCGACCGCACCGAGGACATTCCCATCCTCGCGCGTCACTTCCTCGCTGAGTTCAATCGCACGTACGGAAAAAAGCCGAAGGAATTGACCCCCGCCGCCATGGACGTGCTTTTGCGTTATCCCTGGCCGGGAAATGTCCGCGAACTGAAAAACCTGATCGAGCGCCTGGTCATCATGTCCCCGGCGTTGCGCATCGAACCGCAGCATCTGCCGCCGGAAGTTTTTCGAGACGCCGCACGCGGCCCACAGCATCCTTACGCCACGCTTCAGGAAGCCCGCTCCGCTTATGAGCGCGAATTCATCCTGCGCAAACTCGAAGAAAATCAGTGGAACATGACCAAGACGGCCACCGCGATCGGCCTCGAACGCACGCACCTCTATCGCAAGATGAAATCCCTCGGAATCGCGCCCACCCGGATGTAGCTGCAATCGCTGGCGGCGAAAATTCTACTCTTCGCCCATCTGCTCGAGCTGCTGATGCCAGTCGAGTTGCTTCACCATGGCGCGATTCCCCCGCCAATTCGCCTGCACTTTCACGAATAATTCCAGGAAGATCTTCATCCCCAGCAATTCTTCGAGCTCCTTGCGCGCGGCTGTCCCGATCTCTTTCATCATCGACCCGCCGCGGCCGATCAGAATCCCCTTCTGGCCTTCCCGCTCCACGTAAATCGTCGCGCGAATCTTCAGCAGCTTTTCGCCTTCCTCGAAATCGTCAACCAGCACCGCAACAGCATGCGGTAATTCCTCGCGCGTTAGCAAAATCGCCTTTTCGCGGACAATCTCCGCCGCCAGAAATCGCTCCGGCTGATCCGTGTACTGATCCTCTGGAAAATACGCGGGATGCTCCGGCAGATGCGCGATCCAACTCTCCACCAGGTCGATCGTGCCCTCACCCGTCAGCGCGGAAACGGGGAAAATTTCCTCGAAATCGTGCTCGCGCCGCCATCGATCAATCAACGGAAGCAAACGGTCCTTGCGAGTGCGGTCAACCTTGTTGAGCAGCAGATACACGGGCCCCGAAAATCGCTTCACCCATTCGACCGGGTGCCGGTCCGCCGCTTGAAAATCTTCCGTCGCGTCCACAATCAGCGACACGATGTCCACGCCATCCACGGCCTGCGTCACTTCGTGCATCATTTGCCGGTTCAGCGCGGTGGTCGCGCGATGGATTCCCGGGGTGTCGATCAGCACCACCTGGCCATCTTCGCGATTCAACATTCCCTGTATGCGATTGCGCGTCGTTTGCGGACGCGGCGAAACAATCGCCACTTTGCGTCCCACCAATTTATTTACAAGCGTGGATTTCCCCGCGTTCGGACGGCCGATGATCGCGACAAATCCAGAATGGAACATAGCCCAACAATACTATCGCGCTCGCTTGAAAGGCATAGAAGATATTTGTCTGCGGATATCAAGCGAGCGTGCATATTCCGAATCAAGTCGAAAGAAATCAGGCAAGTCGATGGATGCGATGGAGATAAACTCTACGCTGCCGTCATCGAGCCTTGATCACGCTTACAGCCTTATCCCGAAGAGCAAAGATGATGCGCGGGAGACCAGATGCGCAAGATTGCCGGCGTTGTTTCCACAATAATTTTGATGATGCTCGCATTCACAAGCAGAGCTTCCGCTCAGCGCGCTGATTGGACTGAACCGTTTAGCCCTTTTCGGATCGCCGGCAATCTTTATTACGTCGGAAGCAAAGGTCTGGCAAATTATCTGATTGTCACGCAGCAGGGCAATGTTCTGATCAATTGCGACCTCGAAGCGAACGTGCCGTTGATTCGCGCGAGCATTGAAAAACTCCATTTCAGATTCGCAGATACAAAAGTGATCCTCATCAGCCATGCGCATTGGGACCACGATGCAGGATGTGCCGCGATTCAGAAGATGACGGGCGCGAAATACATGGTGATGGATGCGGATGTCCCTGTGGTGGAATCAGGAGGTAAAGCTGATTTTCAGTATGGGAATCTTGCGGACGAACTGTATCCTCCCGCCAAAGTGGATCGCATCTTGCACGATGGCGATAAAGTGGAACTCGGCGGGACGGTTGTCGTCGCGCACCTCACACCGGGGCACACCAAAGGGTGCACGACGTGGGCCATGAAAGTGAAGGAGGGTGGTAAGACCTACGATGTTGTGATCGTCGGCAGCCCAAACGTCAATCCCGGATACAAACTCGTGAACAACGCCGCGTACCCGCAGATCGCCGCGGATTACGAGCGAACTTTTCGTGTGCTGAAGTCATTGCACTGCGATATTTTCCTCGGCGCGCATGGAAGCTATTTCGGAATGGAAGCAAAGTACGCAGCGATGAAAGCGGGCGCGAGAAATCCCTTCATTGATCCCGAGGGCTACACGAAGTATGTTACGGCAACAGCAAATCACTTTCGCCAAGAGCTAGCCACACAGATGTCTGCCGCCAAGTAACGCGCTCGAGCTATTTCGTGTTTCTTCTTCAATTGCCGCTGGATTTTCTCACCCAAATGCGGCTCGTCGCCGACTTTCCCAGATAAATCTTCCGCGCCGACGATCCAAGTGTCACGGTCATCGTTTCATCGTACTCGCGCTTCAACACATGCACGCGCGCGCCGGGCAAAAGTTTCAGCCCCGCAAGGAACGCCAAAAAGTCCGGCTCTTTTTCGTAGACGCGCAGCACTTCGTACGCGCGTCCCGCCGGAGCCTCTGCGAGTTGCATCGCGCCATAGCGCACCCGCAGCTTCGACATGCCGCCGAACAGCGGCACGCCATGCGGGCACCGGCTTTCGCGCCCAAATCGTTTCAGTAGCAGCGCCACCACTTCCGGCGATACCCCGTGTTCGAGCCTCTCGGCCTCTTCGTGCGCGCGCTTCCAATCGAGGCCAATGACATCCGTCAGCAATTTCTCCGACAAGCGGTGCCGCAACACCAAATGCTGCGCGATTTTTCTTCCCTTGGCGGTCAATTCAATTCGCCCGTTTCGCGCGACACGCAAAAATCCACCCTGCGTCATGCGCTTCAGCGCCGCGGTCACGGCAGGAGGCGTCACAGCCAAATCCTCCGCCAGCCGCGCGCTGATGGGAACCTGTTCCTCCAGAACGATCTCCCAGATGGCCTTTAGATAATCCTCCTGCGAGACGCTGGTCTTTTCCCGCCTCACTTTTTTCCCTTCTTGCGCAACTCACCCACCAGTTTGTTCACACGTTTCTCAATCTGCGCATAAATGCGCCGGTAAGTTTCTGGGTCGCTGCCAAACGGATCGTCAACCTCCCATTCCAGGACGGTCGCGTCGGGAAAGATCCCATTCATCGCGCGTCCCGACATATTCACCACAATCTCCGGATCGAAAAACTCCAATACATCGTCAATGCCCTTCGAATAGTGCCCTTCCGCGCGAATTCCATTTTCCTGCAACGTCGCAAGTGTCGGCGCCGCTACGGACCCAAACGGCGAAATTCCCGCGCTTTCTGCGTCGATCACATCGGAGGCGCGATCACGCGCGATCGCTTCCGCCAATTGGCTGCGGCAGGAATTGCCCACGCAGATAAAAAGAACCTTCGTTCGCTGCGGCTCTTGCGGAGACGCGCCCATGGCTCAGATAAATGCGACCGGTTTGGGATTTCTGCGCGATAGCCAAGCCCCGCGAAGGTAAAGCAACAGCAACATGATTGGCCCGAGTACGAATCCGCAAATCGCTGCTATCAGTTGCCAGAGCAATCCGTAGCCCAGTTCCCGCGTCCACTTCGCGGAAATCACCAGGCACACAAACGGCAAAATAAAATACCCATGCACAATGTAAGGAGTGAAAAACATTTCCGCGCCTCCCTTCGGCCATCGCCGCCCGTGATTTGTTTTATCTGCCGCTTTTCGCTTTTCGTTGTCCGACTTTCGATTTTCGAGTTTCGAGTTTCGTGTTTTCGCCCTTCTTCGCAACCGTTAAATCTTCTCTCGCCAGTTCCACGAACCGTTCATGGATTTTCGTATCGCCAGTCAGTTCGGGATGAAATGTCGCCGCGATCATGCGCCCCTGTTGAACGAGCACCGGCTTGCCGTTGCGCTCCGCAAGCACTTCAACGCCTTTGCCCGCGGACTCGATAATCGGCGCGCGAATAAATACCATCTCGAGCGGCTGGTCGCTCAACTTCGTCGGCAGCAAAAACACGTCGCTCGCGAGCTGTCTCCCATACGCATTCCGCGCCACTGTAATATCCATCAATCCCAGCGACGCTTGCGCCGGGCCCTTTACTTCCCGCGCCAGCAAAATCGCCCCCGCGCAAGTCCCAAAGAATGCGCCGCCGTTCGCCGCCATTTTCCGAATCGCCTCGTCAAGTCCGGTTTCCGCCAGCATCTTGATGTGCGTCGTGCTTTCTCCGCCCGGCAAAATCAGCCCCTCGATGCCATGCAAATCCTCGAGCGCCCGCACGTACACATGCTCCACGCCCAATTTCTCCAGCACGCGCGCGTGCGCCTCAAAATCCCCTTGTATAGCCAGAATCCCGATCTTCATCTCGGCTTCCGAACACGCCACTAGTCCTTATTTACCCGTCACTGCTCCCTCACCATCCGCGCGTCTGCATCAAATCCTTCTCATCCATCTGCCGCACGTCGAGTCCCTTCATCGCCTCGCCCAATTCGTCCGAGGCTTCCAGCACTTTCCTCGCGTCCTCATAATTCGTCGTCGCGTACACAATCGCCTTCGCGCGCTTTGCGGGATCGCTCGACTTGAAAATCCCCGAGCCGACAAACACCGCTTCCGCGCCCAATTGCATCATCAGAGCCGCATCCGCGGGAGTCGCAATGCCACCCGCCGAGAAATTCGGAGTCGGCAACTTCCCCGTCTTTGCCACCTGCTGCACCAAATCGAGCGGCGCGCCCAGTTCTTTCGCCTGGTGCATGAGTTCCTCTTCGCCCAACGTGGTCAGCTTTTTCATCTGGCCGACGATCGTCCGCATGTGCCGCACTGCTTCCACAATATTCCCCGAGCCCGCTTCGCCTTTCGTGCGAATCATCGCCGCGCCTTCGCCGATGCGCCGCAGCGCCTCGCCCAGATTCCGCGCGCCGCAGACGAACGGCACCTTGAACGCGTGCTTCCACACATGGTTCTCTTCATCGGCCGGCGTCAGCACTTCGCTCTCGTCGATGTAGTCCACTTCGAGCGCTTCCAGCACCTGCGCCTCGGCGAAATGTCCAATGCGCACTTTCGCCATCACCGGAATCGTCACCGTGGCCATAATTTCACGGATGATTCGCGGCGACGCCATGCGCGCCACTCCGCCGTCCTTGCGAATGTCCGACGGCACGCGTTCGAGCGCCATCACGGCGCACGCACCCGCATCTTCGGCGATTTTCGCCTGCTCCGCGGTCGTCACGTCCATAATGACGCCGCCCTTCAGCATCTCCGCCAGCCCCACCTTCACTCTCCATAAATTCTCGTGCCCGTTTTTTTGCTCTCCGCTTTTCATGACTTCTCCCCTTCTTTCTTGTTAGATGAGCTCTGTCTCTCTCTCCGCGTCAAATGCTGCACCGCGCTCCAACTACGCAATTCCCGGCATCCGGAACAGCGGCGCCATTTTCTGCGCGCACTGTTCGACGAATCGAACGTCCTTCTCGCTGAACGCGTTTTCCCTTTCGCTGTCGATGTTGATCGTCCCGACGACCGTCCCTCCCATTCCCAGCGCCGGCACAATCATCTCCGACCGCGTTTTCGTGAACGCGACAAGATAGCGTGGGTCTTTTCGTACATCTCCAAGCACCAGGGGTGCGCGCTGTTTCACAACGACGCCCGTAAGCCCCCGCGTCACGGGAAATCTCATATGCGCCGGTTCTTCCGTCCCAGTCCAACCAAGCGCCACAATTTCTGTTTCGGTAACCGCGTAAATGCTCACGCAGCCGTGTCCGCCCGCTAGACGGATGACTTGCGCGATCTGCTTTGCAATTGCCTGCGCTTGTCCGCCGCCCGCTACAACAGATCCGATTTCGTCCAATGTGCTTTGGTCTTCGATCACTCTCGAACCCTCCCCGCAGTCACTTCCCTTTCCGTCCTGTCGCCGACCACTACAAATCTGCCCTTCGAGCGCGCGAGCACTTTCCCCGCCGCATTCCGGATTTCCCCGCGATGCATCAAATTCCTGCCGTCGCGCAATACTTCCTCCGCTTCCACTGTGATTTCCTCATCGACGGGCACGGGCCGCAAATATTCCACCGACAGTTCCGCCGTCACCGCGCGCACATCATGGAACCGGTTCAATTTCCCCATCACTTCGTCGAGCAGCAGCGCAATGATGCCGCCGTGCATCATCCCCCCGCCACCTTGATACTGCGCGCCAAGACGGAAGCGCCCCACAATTTTCCGCCGCTCATGATCCTGCTCAAACACAAGCTTCATCCCGCCTGCATTCGCCGCCCCGCAACCAAAACAGGAGTTATCAGCCTTCGGTTCCAACTTCTCAATCGTCATTCGTTCTCCGCTCCGTTTCTCCGTTCACGTTTTCTGATTCGCCCTCACCGTCCGTCCCATTTTTCAAATTTCGAGTTTCGCTTTTCGAATTTCGAGTTTCGAGTTTCGCTTTTCGAGTTTCGTCTTTCACTCGTCACTTATCACTGCCTCATTCGTATCTAAGCGCCACAATCGGATCCACCCTCATCGCCCTCCGCGCCGGCAGCCAGCACGCCGCCAGGGCAACAAGCATCAGCAGCGCCGCAGTGGACAAAAAGCTCGCGGCATCAAACGAGCCAATGCCGAACAGCAAACTGTTCAAGCTCCTCGCGAAAAGCACCGAGATGCCCAATCCAATCACTACTCCGGCTGCGACCATCGCCATACCGCCGGACAATATCAACCGCAAGACGTCGCCTCGCTGCGCGCCAAGCGCCATGCGGATTCCGATTTCCTGTGTCCGCTGATTCACCGAATATGACATCACTCCATACGTCCCGATCGCCGCCAGGATCAGCGCCAAGAAACCGAAAGTCCCCAGTAGTTCCGCCGCCATTTTCGGGGCCGTCAGGGAATTCTCGAGCACTTCCTGCATCGTTCGCATTCTCAAGAGTGGCACGGACGGCGCGAGTTCCTTCATCGTGCCGCGCACGGCAGCCATGGCCGCCGCGGGCTCGCCCTTGGTCCGCACGAACACGTTAACGGCCGCTGAATAATGCTGCTTCAGCGGCAGATACACGATGGGCTGCGGTGGCTCGCCCAGCGTCTGGTATTTCACTGTGTTCACTTCGCCGACGATGGCAATGTCCCATGTCTCACCGAGAAAATGAATGTGTTTGCCCAGCACGTCCTGTCCGGGGAACATCGCGTCTGCAAAAGCGCGGTTCACCACCGCAACCATCGCGCTTTGTGAATCATCGGCATCGGTGAAATCCCGGCCGCGCTGCAATGTGACTCCTGCCGTCGAGAAATATCCGGATTCAACCGCGACCACGGGAGTCAACTTCCCGTTCCGCGGGTCCGTACTGTCCACCCCGTCCACAAACGTGGTTCGTTGCAGGCTGCCGTTCATGGGAGGGGTATCCGAAAGACTCACGTCCGCCACCATGGGCAAGCCGCGCAGCCGTTCAACAACATTGCGGTAGAATTGCTCCGCCTGCGGCTGCGCGTAATGCTCGGCCGTCAGGTTCACGAACATCACCATCTCGTGCTTCACCTCGAACCCGGGATCAATCTGCTCTGCGTTCCGCAAGCTATGGATGAATAATCCCGCGCCGACCAGCGCGATCAGCGAAAGCGCCACCTGAACCATCACCAGAATCCCCCGAAGGCCATACCACCGCGCGCTTCCGGTCGGCGCGCCCGCGCGGTCCTTCAGTGAAGAGACGCTATCTGACCGTGACGCTTGCAGCGCGGGAATCAGGCCGAACAGAATCGTTGCTGCAAGCGAAAGCCCCAGGGTGTAGGCGAGTACGCGCCCGTCCAGCGAGAAATCGAGGTGCGGCAATCCGGGCGGTAACAGTGACACCAATAGCGACCGCGCCCAATAAGCGCACACGATGCCAAGCACTCCCGCCATCAGGGCCAGCAGCAGGCTCTCTGTGAGCAACTGACGTATTAGCCTGACGCGCGAAGCGCCAAGCGCCAGCCGCACGGCGATTTCACGCTGCCGCTGCGTGGCCCGCGCCAGCAGCAGATTCGCGACGTTGGCGCACGCAATCAGCAGCACCAGCCCTACAATCACCATCATCAACGCACCTGCAAGAACAAAAACGCTGTGCAATTGCGGCGGAATCATCGTTTCAGCAATCGGCACGACCTCCTCGTTTCGCCCGCCGTTGTCCTTGGGATATTCCTTTTCGAGTTCAATCCCGAGCGCATGCACTTCCTGCCGCGCCGCCGCAAGGCTCACTCCGGGCTTGAGCCGCGCAATCATTCCGGCCAGACGAAACGCGCGTTGGTTGAACCACGTTTTCGTCAGCCCGGTGACCGCAACGTCGTGCATGGTCATCGGAAGATAAATATCCGGACTTCCGATGGTCGCGCCCAGATCGTGAAAATCGCTCGGCGCAACGCCGACTATGGTGTAGGCCTGCTGATCGATCTGGATAGCGCGCCCCAGGACTTTCGGGTCAGCGCCGAATTGTTTGCTCCACAGCGCGTAACTCAGCACTGCCACCGGACGTGGCGCCGTATCCTCTTCCTGCGAAAATCCTCGCCCCAAAAAGGGCTGCACGCCCACTACGTCGAAAAAATTCCCGTTGACCAACATCTCGAACACTTGCACTTTTTTCCCGGACACATCCAGATTTCCGCCGGAGCCGACCAGGATGCACGCACCGGAGAAGACATCCGTCTTCGCGCGGTAGTCCACCGCATTCGGGTACGGCGTAGGGAGAAACTGCTGCACAGGGCCGTTGTGGCTCCGCGCCGTCGAGAAGAGAACCATCAGCGTCGAGGGATCCTTCACAGGAACGGCTTGCAGGAAAATCGCCTTCGCCAGCGTGAAGATCGTCGTGTTCGCGCCAATCCCCAACGTCAGCGACAACACCGCCACCGCCGTGAACCCCGGCGCCTTCCCCAGCATCCTCACCGCAAATTTAACGTCCTGCCACATCGTTCACCTCGGTTGCAGCCCCGCTGCCCCTCATAGTTCCGCTTCTGCCCGTTGTTTTCGCTTCTTGTTTTTCGATTGTCGAGTTCCATCTTCATTCCCGACTGTCAACCATCCACTCCTGAATGCACTTTCTCACTCATACCTAAGCGCTTCCATCGGGTCCACCCGCATCGCCCGCCGCGCGGGCAGAAACGCCGCGATCCCCGCAATCACGAGCATCAGGCAAATGGCGAGGCCGAAACTTAGCGGGTCAGTAGGTTTAACTCCCCAGATCATTTCACGAATCATTTGCGCCGCCGCGAAACCGGCGCCGACGCCAAGCGCAAGGCCCACGCACACGACCCGCATCGTTTCGCCAACGATCAGCCGAAACACATTCCCGCGCTGCGCGCCGAGCGCCATGCGAATGCCGATTTCGCGCGTCCTTTGCGCGGCAGCATACGACGTCACTCCATAGACTCCAATCATCGCCAGCGCGGCCACGAACAAACTGAATGTCATGGCGATCAGCTCCATTGCGCGATTGCGGTGGAGGACGCCGTTGAACGCGTTACTCAGCGGATCGCATTTCAGAACGACGCGAGAATCGACAGCCGCTGCCGCACTCCGCAGACGTTTTTCCATCTCAGGAAACGTACCGGCAACTCGCACGTCATAGCCGCCGATTCCGAGGCACGACGCGCACTGGGAGACCGGCCTGTACAAAATCGGAAGCGGCCCCAAATCGGGGCGGCGATATTGCATGTCGGCGGCGACGCCAACGACCTCGACCGTGTAGTCCTGCCCTTTGGCCTTGCTGTCATTTTCGCTAAACCTGAGCCCGACGGGATTCAGCCCCGGAAAGAGCATCTTTGCGAGCGTTTTGCTAAGAATAGCGACCGGGAGCGACGCGCCGGTGTCGGCGTCAGTGAAGTCGCGGCCCGCGAGCATAGGGGTCCGCCGGGTGCGGAAATAATCGGAAGAGACAAAGATGTCATAAGAGCCAAGATGTCGCTCGGCGCTGCCGGGCTTGCGAACAGTCAATTGAGCGAGGTACATCTGCGACGACACGCGACTCCAGGATGCGGAGATCACGCCGGGAACGGACCGGAGCTCCCTCAGCAATTGCTCGCCAAGAGAGGCTGCGCGTTGAGGATTTTCGGCGGCGCCATTCCATGTCACATGTGCTGTCAGAACGCCCCTCGGATCATAGCCGGGGTTCACGGAGAGGAGCGCGTGCAGCGTGCGTGCCAGCAAGCCCCCGCTGACGAGCAGCGCCATGGATAAGGCCACCTGCAAAACAACTAGGAGAGAATTCGAAAATCGATTCCTGATCCCTCCGGCTGTCACGCCGTTGTTCATGGTCGAATAAATCGAAACGCCAGTTGCCCGCATGGCAGGAGCCAGACCAAACAGGAGCGCGGAAGCGAACGTCGTGCTGACGGCAAAGCTGGCGAGCTTGGCATCCCATGACAAATCCAGTCGTAGGGGATCGCCGGGGTACGAAAGTGCCCAGAGCAGCGCTTGGTTTCCCCAGCGCGCGATGAAAAGCCCAGCCGCAGCGCCGATCAAAGACAAGACAACACTTTCCGTCAGCAGTTGCCGGATCAAGCGCCAGCGCGTCGCGCCCAGCGCCAGCCGCGTGGCGATCTCGCTCTGCCGCTTCGTTGCTCGCGCGAGAAGCAGATTGCCCAGGTTAGCGCAAGCGATGATCAGAGCGACTGCGGCCATAACCGTCAAGAGCAGCACTACGTCCATGTCTTGAAGCCATTCATTCGAGGTCCCGTTGGGCATGGGACGCGCCGCGAAAGACCGTGGCGCTGCCCGCCGCCATCTGCTATCGTCCGATCTCGACGACAGGGCACTGTATATTTCCGCACCTAGAACCTGCAATCCGGCATTGGCTTTGGCCACACTGACTCCCGGCTTTAGCCGCGCGACGATGCTAAGCGTCGTAGCCGGATCATCCAGCGACGGCATCTGAGGTCCGAACACTTGGGGGTAGTCCCTGTACGTTCTTTCTGCCTCGAGGGGCATGAAGATCTCAGGTGTAGCGCCGATGTCCACACCGAAAAAGGACGCGGGAGCCACTCCCACGATCACAAATTCGTTTCCATTGACCCGGATCGCCCGACCGAGTACGTCTGCCGATTGGCCGTACAATCTCCGCCACAGTTTGTAACCAATCACGCATATGGGGGTCGCACCAGACTGGTCGTCCGAGGATTGCAGGACTCGACCTAAAACGACTGAGACGCCAAGGGTTGAGAAGTAACCACCAGAAACATACAGCCCCGCCACGTCCTGCTGTCCTTTTGGGCCCGCGATTATGAACTGCCCGCCGAAGTCGTTGTAAGAACGGTTGTAGGCCAAAACGCCGGAAAAAATATCTTGCCGGTCCCGGAAGAGTTTCCACTCTGCGTAGGAGTGCAGGTTCCCTCCGCCGCTCCGCTCCACCTCGACCAACTCTTCAGGTCGCTGCACAGGCAGCTTCCGGAGCGCCATCGAGTACATGACGGAAAAGATTGCAATCGTCGCCCCGATCCCGATGGCCAGCGTTAGTACCGCCACCGCCGTGAACCCCGGCGCCTTCCCCAGCATCCTCACCGCAAATTTAACGTCCTGCCACATCGTTCACCTCTGTTGCAGCCTCGCTGCCGCTCATAGTTCCGCTTCTGCCCGTTGTTTTCGCTTTTCGAGTTGCGCTTTTCGAGTTTCGTCCCTCACGCGTCACTGGTCACGGGTCACTGACCACTGCCTTTAGATCAGCGCGACCCTTCAACCGGCCGCGCAAGCTCATCAACATCTTCCGGATTTCCTCAATTATCGAAAAAATCTCGACTGACTGTTGCGCGCTACAGAACCCAAGTTGATTGCTCAATGTCAGTTGCGTATCCACTTCCGCTAACGAACCCTCCGCATGCGAAATAAACTGAATGAATTCCTGGCTCGTATGGCGAGCCTGCCCTTCGGCAATATTCGATGGAACAGAAACTGCAGCTCGTCTTATCTGAGAAATTAGCCCAAACCTCTCGTCCGCCGGAAAGCTCACTGTCAAAGTGTAAACGCGGCCCACCAAGTCCATTGCCTTCTGCCACACAATCAAATCTCGGTAGCCCCTCACGATTTGCTTTTCACTCATACGCATTTCAGCTCTTTCGCTTATGCCGCGTGTCTCTATCTGCTGCGCAAACAGCTTCTTTTCTGCTGGCCACTGATCACTGACCCCTGGCCACTTGTCATTAGATCAGCGCCACGCGCGATCGTGTCTCTTGCGGATGCTCCACCATCGGCCGCCGCCCACCCTTCTGCTTCTTTCGCATCTCCGTGTCAATCACTGTTCCAAGCTTCGCCAATCCCTGCACGATGTCTCTTTCCTCCAGCCCCGCGAATCCCAGCCGCAACGTATTCGTCTGCGGATGCTCAAAATAAAAATATCTTCCCGGCACAAACAGCACGCCGCGCTCGCGCGCATGAATCAGCAGTTCGCCCGCGTCCAACCCGGGTGGCAGCGTGAGCCACACGGACATACCTCCGTCCGGCCGCGTCCATTCCACTCCACGCGGCAAATATTTCTCCGCCGCTTTTTCGAACACCTCCAGCCGTCTCGCATACACACGAATCATCCGTTTCATGTGCTTTTCAAGCATCCCGCGCTTCACGAATTCCGCCAGCGTCGCCTGCGCAAGCTGGTCCGTATGCAAATCGCTCGATTGCTTCAACAGCCGCAACCGTTCAATCACGCGCTCCGGTCCCACGCACCACCCGACGCGCAAGCCCGGAAACGCCACTTTCGAAAAACTGTCGATCTGTATCACGATTCCGTTGCGGTCCATCGCCTTCAGCGACGACAGCGGGTTGCCGCGCAGGCGCAGCCGCGCATAAATATGATCCTCGACAATCGGGACTTTGTGGCGCGTTGCAAGCTCCAGCAGTTTCTGCCTTTCGCTCACCGGCAGCGTCGTCCCCGTCGGATTCTGAAAATCCGGCGTGACCAAAATCATTTTCACGCGGTTCTGTTCCAGCACGGCTTCCACGGCCTTCATGTCCAGTCCGGCGTAATTCTGCCTCGAACCGTTCGTCTCCACTGCCGCGGGCAGGCATCGAACACGCGCCGCCGATAAAATCGACAACGCGCCTGGATACGCCGGATTTTCCACCAGCACCGCGTCGCCCGCCCGCAGAAAAGCCTTGGCAAGCAAGTCCAGCGATTGCTGGCAGCCGTCGGTGATGAGCAGTTGGCGCTCCTGCGCCACGATCCCTTCGGCGCGCAACATTTCCAGCAGCACTTGCTTCAACGGGCCATAACCATCTGACGCGCCAAGCTGCAAAATGTCGCGCCCCTCGCGCTTCAACACGGCATTCGCGCAAGTGCGCACATCGTCGACGGGAAAAAAATCCTCTGACGGCCGCGCGCTGATGAACGCAATCGTGCCTTCGGGCACCTCAGGCATCAATCGGCTCAAGCCATCGCCCGCACGCTCATCGGCAAAGAGCGCTTCCCATCGCAACACGCCGCCCTGCTCGCGCGGCGCCGGCGTGAATTCTCGCGGCGCGCCGGACTCGCTGATATACGTTCCGCGCCCGACGAAACCTTGTATCAGCCCCTCGGACTCCAGCTCCGCGTACGCCGTAGCCACAGTTGTGCGATGAATCTGCAGTTGGGTCGCGAGCTCCCGGCTCGCGGGAATGCGATCGCCCGGCAATAATTCCCCCGAATGCACCAGCGCGCGCATTTGGTCGCGCAGTTGCGCGTACAGCGGGATATTGCTTTCAGGCTGCAAATGGAGAGGAATGAATGGCCTGCTCATACAGGCCAATATAAACCTAAAAGTGAGCGTCAAAAGAGCCAATTTGGCTCTTTTGAGATTTTCGCGAAGTTTAAGGTATATGCCGCTAAATCAATGACTTGTCGACCGCAAACGAAATCGCTGAATCTTTCCCGTCGCCGTCTTCGGCAGTTTTTCGACAAATTGGACTGTGTGCGGGCATTTATACGCAACCAATTTTTGCCGCAGCCATTCGCGGATTTCCCTGTCCAAGCCGTCTTTTATTTTCATTTCATTCTTCAGCACCACGTATGCGGCGGGATGCATCAGCCCATTTTCGTTTGCTTGCGCGACCACCGCAACTTCCGCGACCATCGGATGCCCGAGCAGCGCGTTTTCCACTTCCCCGGGAGACACCCACATGCCCGCGACTTTCATCATGTCGTCCGCGCGCCCGCAATAGTGATAATAGCCGTCCGCGTCGCGTGTAAATTTGTCTCCAGTCACCACCCATTCACCGCGTTTCGTTCGCGCCGTCAGCTCCGGCTTATTCCAGTAACCCTCGAACGCGCCGCCGCCGCGCACCCACAAATTTCCGATCGCACCATCCGCCATCGCACGCCCTTCGTCGTCAACGATTTTCGCTTCGCATCCCGGCACTTCCACGCCGCAGCTTCCCGCTCGCGCTTGGCCTGGCCGCCCCGATAAAAACATGTGCAGCATCTCCGTCGAGCCGATGCCGTCGAGAATCTCCACTCTGAACCGCTCTTTGAACCGCTCGAAAATCTCCGCTGGCAGCGCTTCTCCCGCCGAAACGGCCATCCGCAGTGACGAACAGTCAATCGCCAGCCCGCGCTCCGTTTCGCGCAACATCGCTGCAAAAAACGTGGGCACGGAAAATAAAATCGTCGGCCTGTATTTCCCCAGCAATTCCGCGGTGCGTTCCGGTTTCGGCTTTCCCGGGTCGAGCACTGTGCTCGCGCCAACTGAAAATGGAAAGTACATTCCGTTTCCTAGTCCATACGCGAAAAACAATTTCGATACAGAATACGTAATGTCGTCCGCACGCAATCCCAGCACGCCGCGCGCGTACCCCCGGCTTGTCCGCACCATATCGACGTGACGATGAATCGCGGCTTTCGGCGTCCCCCCGCTTCCCGACGTGTACAACAAAAACGCCGGATCCGTCGCTAACGTTGCATGCGCTTCGCACCGCGCGCTCGCTTGATTCCACGCTTCGTCCCAGTCGAACTTGCGCACGCCACTGAAAGCCGGCCCCGCCGTTTTCATTGCGCTTTCGGCGCCATCGCCGGAAATTGCCAGCACGCGAAGCTCTGGGGACGCTTCGATTCGCGAAAATTCCGCCATCGCCGACGTATGCACAATCGCGATGCGCGCTCCCGTGTCGGCGGCGTAGTACGAATAATCCGCCGCGCGCCCCATTGAATTCACGGGCACGGCAATCGCGCCAATCTTCGCAGCGCCAAAAAACGCGGCAATAAATTCAATCGAGTCCGGCAGAATAATCAGAACGCGTTCGCCCTCCGCGCAGCCCCTCTCGCGCAACACATTCGCCGCGCGGTTCACCGCCTCTTCGACTTGCGCGTAGGAAAAACGGGAAGGCTCGCCGAGGATCGCCGTGCGTTCAGGATGCTCGCGCGCCGGGCGCGAGACAAACTCCTCCATGATGTTCAGTTGCTGTGGAATCTCAAACGCCATGCCGCGATTCTACTCCGTCGCGGCTTCCGCGCCCAAGCGCGCCGGACGATTTGTAAGCCGTTTCCGTTGGCTAAAGCGAATTCGCCAGGCCGACGCGGCGATGATAATCACGCAGCAAATCTCGACGAACACCTTCCCGCCATCCAGGTAATCAACGCGCGAACCTGTCAGATTCGGGTCAGTCAAAATGCCGTGAACGAAAACGCACGCCACCGCCGGATACGTGAGATAGTGCAGAAGTTTCCACAAATACCGCCCGATCTCGATCCGGTAGAGCGAAGTGACCACGATAATCACGAAGAGATACAACGCGGCCGCTCCAATCGTATTCTGCAACGGCTGCTGCGGTGACCATAGAGGCAACAAAATGTCAGCGATGCGAAAGTGAGGCTTCGCGTTCAGCAGCAGCGGCAACGGATGCAGCAGCGTAAAACCTAATGTCCCGTAGCCGGTCCACCGGTGAATGCGAAAAATATCGAATCTCCGGTGCGGCCAATAGCGAACCGGACTATACCGCCCGAAAATCATCAGTCCGATCAGAATGTTCGCTGTGGCTAAGCCGACAGCGATCAGCCCAATGTACGCCGATAAATCCAGCACAGTCACGCGGCGAAAAACTCCCTTGCAGCCATTCGCCACTTTGCTTTGCGCGGCTGTGCCGAAGGCATATTGGTTTTCGGACGCGCTCTCGCGAGAAAAGGTTTCATGCGGCGCATCGTTAGTGGCGCGCTTCGCAGCGTCTAAGAACATGCGGGAGTGCAACCGTGGGCGCCCGTCTCATATCATAATGGAGTGGCGCACATGACAGCACGAATATCCAAGTTGATCGTTTCCTTCGCAGCGGCGTCCCTTTTGCTCACAGTGGCTGGAATCGCACATGCCAGATTCCTTCGGTTCCATCACGTCACTCCTCAAAGCATTCCATTAGTTCAGCAACCTCTCGGAAGCTATCTCGGCTTCGACCGCAACGATTATCCAGGCGATGCCGCGCTTGATGCCCTTGCGCAGGATTTTGCGTTTTCCGGCTACTGGCTGAATTCGCCGCCCGGCGAAAAGTCGGATTTATGGCAAGGTAAACGCGCGATTTTGCGCTCGCATGGTTTCGGATTCCTGGTGCTGTTCAACGGCCGCCTCGACAAGGAACTGAAGTCGACGCACGATCCAAAAACTCTCGGCTCAAACGACGGAACCGCCGCGGTGGACGCCGCGAAGAAGGAAGGCTTTCCCCGGGAAACCATCATCTTTCTCGACCAGGAAGAAGGCGGGCGAATGCTGCCGGAGCAACAGGCCTATTTGTACGCCTGGGTCGACGCCGTGAATTCCTCCGGTTATAGAGCGGGTGTTTATTGCTCCGGAATTCCCGTGCAGGATTCCCCCGGCGTCGAAATCACCACGGCAGACGATATCCAGAACAATGCCCGCGGCCGGAAAATTAGTTTCTTCATCTACAACGATGTCTGCCCGCCGGCGCCCGGCTGCAACCTCGACGCCGAGCCTTTATTGCCCAGCCAGAGCGGTATGCCTTCCGCCACCGCTTGGCAATTCGCGCAGTCGCCGCGCCGGCCTGAACTCACCGCGCTTTGTCCCTACCCGTATAATTCCGACGGCAATTGCTACGCACGGCTCCCCGGTAACGACAAAGTTCACGTGGATTTAGACTCCGCCGCATCGCGCGATCCCTCGCACGGCCGCTGAATCTCGATCGAAATTTTGCGTGAAGTTTACTGCGTCGCGGTCTTTTCGCCGAGCTTGCGCATGCGCTCGCGCAATTTCTGACGCAGTCCTGTCGGCGCATTGGGATTGAACGCCACCAGATACCACAGCGGCTGCGTGCGATCCTTGCTGAGAGCCGTCAGCGTGGCCGCGTCGGCGTTCGG
>Ga0134128_10001330_pt1 | contig 31974 bp, 26 predicted proteins | sample KB31754_FD_96462 | JGI IMG/M metagenome (GOLD analysis project Ga0134128, IMG submission 96462) | Terrestrial soil microbial communities with excess Nitrogen fertilizer from Kellogg Biological Station, Michigan, USA - KB3-175-4 | ecosystem: Environmental > Terrestrial > Soil > Unclassified ... | reverse complement strand
TTTTCCGGAAAATTTTTCCAGGCTGCGCTCAGGCAGGAACTGTCCCTGCGGCCGCTGGGAAACACCGTTTATTTCATGCCGCCGTATGTCATCAACGAGCAGGAAATGGACCTGCTGGTGGCGGGCACGCTGGCGGCGCTGGACTCATGGTGAAAACCGCTGAGCAAACTCGATGCAACTGACCTTTCTCGGGCGGCGGGATCAGGCGGACCTGTCGCCTGGCCGGGCCACTTCCGCGCTCCTCATGAGCAGACTTTCCGGTCAGACTTTCCTCGTCCACGGGGAACCTTCGACTTGCGCCATTCTTGCCGACATCATCCGGCAGAAACTGAACTGGAATGCAAGTATTCCTGTCCAATCCGCATCCTTTGAGATCTAGCATGTCCCTGCCCACACTCCTGGAAAACCCGCAGAAAAACCTGACCGGAAACTCTTCCGGAAACTCACTGAGAAACTCGCATCACGCACCGCTATCACGGGCAGTAAAGTGGGTATTATGCAGCCTGCTTGTCTGCCTGCCGCTGCCGGGTTTGGCGCTCGACCTGCCTGCTCCGGTAAAACACGCGCTCGCGCAGGCGGGCATCCCCCGGTCTGCCGTCGGCATTTACGTGCATGAAACCGGTGCAGGACAACCGCTGCTGGCTGTCAATGCCGCTACCGGCATGAACCCGGCCTCGGTGATGAAGCTTCTGACCACCTTCGCCGGACTGGAACTGCTGGGGCCGGGGTATGCCTGGAAGACGGAATTGTATGCGGATGGCATCATACGGGGTGATGCCCTTCACGGTAATCTGGTCATCAAGGGCTACGGCGATCCGAGGCTGAATCTGGAGAACTTCTGGCTGCTTACCCGACGGCTGCGCCAGACCGGATTGCGCGAGATCACCGGCGACCTGGTGCTCGACAGCAGCCATTTCGATCTTCCCGGCAGCGATTCCGCCGCATTCGACGGCAGGCCCTATCGCGCATACAATGTCCTCCCCGAGGCGCTGATGGTGAATTACCGGACGCTCGCGCTGCGGCTGCTGCCGCAGCCGGAAAGCAGGAGCGTGCGCATTGTGGTGGACCCCCTGCTGCCATCTCTCGACCTCAAAAACAGCCTGACGCTCACCAGCGGTGCATGCAATGACTGGAAGGACGACCTTGGCACGGATATTCAGCCCGGCACCAACCTCGACAGCCGCGTATCCGTGACGTTCAAGGGCAGCTATGCCTTGAGGTGCGGCGAAAGAACTCTGTTCCTCAGTGTTCACGACACCGCCCGCTATACCTTCGACCTGTTCAGGCAATTGTGGGAGCAGCAAGGGGGTGTTCTGCGCGGGAGCGTGCGCAGAAGTGCCGCTCCGGGAGGAACTGTTCCGCTGGAAACCCACCAATCTCCTCCCTTGGCGGATATCGTGCGCGATATCAACAAATTCAGCAACAATACCGCCGCGCGCCAGCTCTATCTCACCCTGGGGCTCGGCAGCGAACCATTCAGGGAACCGCAAGTAATGCCGGCTTCCTTCAGTATGGGCTACGGGAATGATCGAGCCGCCAAAAATGAAACAATACTTTCTCTGGATGGAACCGGGGAAAATCCTGACCCGTCACGCGCAACCCTCGCCAGATCGGAAACGGCTATCCGGCAATGGCTCGCTTCCCGCCAACTGGTCTTTCCCGAGCTGATCCTGGAAAACGGGTCTGGCTTGTCGCGGAATGAACGCATCAGTGCCGGCCACATGGGCAAACTGCTGCTCGCCGCATTCCAGAGTCATGTCATGCCCGAATTTGTCTCCTCCCTGCCCATCGCCGCAGTGGACGGCACTATGAAGAAAAGGCTGAACCGCAGTGCCGCCGCCGGCCAGGCCCATATCAAGACAGGCCTGCTGGAGGGGGTAAAAACCATAGCGGGTTATGTGCGCGACAAGTCGGGCAGGCGCTCGGTCGTGGTTTTTTTCATCAACCACCCGCGCGCGGAGAACGGACAAGCTGCGATGGATGCGCTGCTCGATTGGGTCTATGAGGGTCGATAGCCGCTTATCGACGAAAATACCGGTTTATTCTATTGGCGTACCGTTTCTCCTATTAGACTCTGTGCCGGAATATGCAACTCCTGATGCGAGCGACGGATCATCGGCAGCGTTAGTGCGCGCTTATGGGTAAGGATTTCATATACCCGGTTCAGATTGCCAATCATCGACGTCAAGTCCCTTGGCCTCAGATTGGACTGTTCCATGCGGTACTTAAGTACCTCGACTGAATCAGGCGCATCTATCGGCCAGCGTTTTCCCTCGTAATTCTCGATCAGCATTGCAAGAATTTCGAAGTAATAGGCTTCGGGCGTGTCCGGTTCCAACTCCTTGTCAAAAACGGCTCAATCTCGCGCAAGGCGGCCTCGTACTGTTGCCCGATCCTGATTGGTCTAAGTGGTCTATTCATTCAATCCTGCTGTCCAGCCCGCTTTCCGCAATCTCCGCTGCGCGCAGCAGCGCCCTGGCCTTGTTTTGCGTTTCCACCCACTCGCTTTGAGGAACTGAATCGGCAACGATGCCCGCACCCGCCTGGACATGCAGCTTGCCATCCTTGATCACGCCGGTGCGGATGGCGATAGCCAGATCCATATCTCCATTGAATCCAAGATATCCGACTGCCCCTGCATAGATTCCACGCTTCGAGACTTCCAGTTCATCGATGATTTCCATTGCCCGCACCTTCGGCGCGCCGCTCACGGTCCCCGCAGGAAAGGTTGCTCGCAGCACATCCATCGCATTCAGGCCGGGCTTGAGCCGCCCTTCGACATTGGAAACAATGTGCATGACGTGCGAGTAGTGCTCGATGCGCATGTTCTCTGTCACTTTTACCGTTCCGATCTGCGCCACGCGTCCTACATCGTTGCGTCCCAAGTCCATCAGCATTACATGCTCCGCCCGTTCTTTCGGGTCAGCGAGCAGATCGGTGGCCAGCGCTGCATCTTCCCCCAGGGTCTTGCCCCGGGGACGGGTTCCCGCGATCGGGCGTACCGTAACCGTTTCACCTTCGAGCCGCACGAGGATTTCAGGCGAGGCTCCCACCACGTAAAAGCTGCCGAGGTGGTAATAGAACATGTATGGAGAAGGATTGAGGCTGCGCAACGCGCGGTACAGGGCGAGCGGCGAGGCGCCGTACGGTTTGCTGGTGCGCTGCGACAGCACCACCTGCATGATATCGCCATCAAAAATGTAGCGCTTGGCCCGCTCCACCGCCGAGATGAAATCCGCCTCGGCGAACTCCGACACGGGCGCACCCGATTCACACGGCGCTTCCAATGGAATCCGCAATGGTTCCCGGAGAGATCCCAGCAGTTCTTTCAACCGTTTCCGGGCGCTGGAATAAGCGCCCTCCTGGGCGGTTTCCCCGTATACGATGAGATAGAGCTTGCCGGAAAGATTATCCACTACTGCCAGCTCCTCCGAAACCAGCAGCAGAATATCCGGTGTATCCAGTGTATCGGGCAGCCTGTGCGCGCGCTCGCTGGCGAGCCTGCGCTCGATATAACGCACCGTATCGTATGCAAAGTAGCCCGCGAGACCCCCGCAAAAGCGGGGCAAGCCGGGATAAGGCGCCGCCCTGAAGCGCGCAAGATAGGATTGAACGAAAGCAAGAGGATCTTCCGACTGGAATACCTGCCTGGCGCTGGCGTCGATTACGCTGACGTCGTTGCCGCGCACTTCGATTCGACTGCGGGCAGGTAAGCCGATAACTGAATAACGTCCAAAACGCTCGCCGCCCTGGACGGATTCCAGCAGATAGGAATAAGGCTCATTCGCCAGCTTCAGATAAACTGAAAGCGGAGTGTCAAGATCGGCAAAAGTTTCGAGGACGACAGGGATGTGGGTGTAGCCCTTTGTCGCCAGGACATGGAATTCTGCTTCCGTCATGATTCAGACTCCAAAAAAACAGAAAATGAAAAAATACTGCAGACCGGATCAATGTTTATCGAACCGCCAACGCCAACCCCCGCAGTGCCAGTAGCACCATCCCTGGGTTGCATATCTTTCCTTTTCCGTTTTTCCGTTGCTCATAACGATTTCTGGATCAGCTTTGTTGCCTCGTATAACGATGGGACGATCGCATCGCAATCAAGTTCGTACACGTCGCGCCCTTCGTTGTATCCATAGGGAACGCAAAAAACGTGACAACCCGCCGCGCGCGCAGCCTGGGCATCGTTCAGCGAATCCCCGACCAGCAGCATGTCATGAGGCCCGATTTCGAAGCGTTCACAAGCGTGCAGCAAAGGCATCGGGTCCGGCTTCTTTTTTGGCAAGCTATCGCCCGAAACCACGATATCGAAGTAGTCCAGCAATTCCGCCGCACGAAGCAGTGGCAAGGTAAAAGCCTCTGCCTTATTGGTCACGCAAGCAAGCCGGAAGCCGCCTGCGCGCAATGCGTTCAATCCCTCGCGCACGCCGGGATATGCACGCGTATCCACATACAGCGTTTTTTCGTAGCTGCGCTCATAGAGCGGCATTGCACGCTGCAAAAGGTCTGCATCGGGTTCGCCATCGAGGTTGCCGGTGAGCGAGCGTTTCACCAGCTTTTCTATCCCTTTGCCAATATAGGATTGGATGGTTTCCAGCGGAAGCTCGGCTTTCCCCAGTTCCTTCAGCATCATATTGGCAGCGGTGGCAAGATCAGGCGCCGTATCGAGCAAAGTGCCGTCGAGATCGATCATGACTGCTTTGATCGGCAGGGGAAAGTGCGTATCGGAGACAGAAGCACGTGCAAGCGGAGAGAAGCCTTTGTTCACGTCGTGTTATCCATATTCATTAAAAAATAATACCGGCTCGTTCGTATAAGCGACGAAGCGACGGTCAGCTTTCCAAACGAATCGTTCCAAACTTCGGGAGTTTACTCAGGAGCACGCTCAAACCTTCTTCAGTTCTGCTCGCAGGGCTGAGACGACTGTGTCATAACGGTGGGGATCGCTGTCCTTCCCTGCGCTGTAAATTGCGGAACCGGCAACGAAAGTATCCGCTCCAGCGCGCGCAATTTCCGCGATGTTATCCACTTTCACGCCACCGTCGATTTCCAGCAGTATATTCCTGCCGCTCTCATCGATACGTTTTCGCACTTCCCGCAGCTTCGACAACGCTTCCGGAATGAATTTCTGTCCCCCGAAGCCAGGATTGACAGACATGATCAGTACCAGGTCCAGCTTGTCGAGAACATGGTCAAGATAATTCAACGGCGTGGCGGGATTGAAAACGAGTCCCGCCATGCATCCCTGTTCCTTGATGAGCCCGATGGTGCGATCGATATGACGCGTTGCCTCCGGATGAAAGGAAATGATATTGGCTCCCGCTTTCGCGAAATCCGGAACGATACGGTCAACCGGTTCGACCATCAGGTGCACGTCGATAATCGCGTCGGTTACCGGTCGAATGGCCTCGCATACAAGAGGTCCGATAGTCAAGTTGGGTACATAATGATTATCCATCACATCGAAATGGATAAAATCCGCACCGGAATCGATGACTGCGGAAACTTCCTCGCCCAGCTTGGCAAAGTTTGCAGATAAAATGCTTGGAGCAATGCGATAGTTGGCCATGGAGGGTGTCCTTGTGATGATCAAAAAAAGCTCGATTTTAACCGTAAATTGTCTTGCGGCGTTAGTGGCATCAGCCTTTAAAGCTGCTGTTCCTGGTTGCGATCTTTTGCAATCCTGAAAAATCGTTCCAATGATTTTGAGGCGCGCTGCCCTTGCCCTGAACCGGAAAATAGTGTGCAATGCCAGTATGGCTGAAGGAAAAAGATACGAGATCGCGGTAAAGGTTCATACCATCTATCTTCCGGAACAATCGGACGAGGCGCTGGATCGCTATGTATTCGCCTATACGATCGTTCTTTCCAACACCGGTACAGTCACCGCTCAGCTCATCAGCCGGCACTGGGTCATCGCCGATGGCACTGGCGGCGTACAGGAGGTAAGAGGTCTGGGAGTGGTGGGGGAGCAACCGCTGCTGAAACCGGGAGACAGCTATGAATACACGAGCGGCACGGCCATCTCGACACCGGTAGGCTCAATGAAAGGCAGCTACCAGATGGTGGCCGAGGATGGCCTGCGCTTCGACGCACACATTCCGGAGTTCATTCTGAGCGTGCCGCGGATATTGCATTGAGAAATCTTCCGCCATCCATTACCCATACTTCTTCCGCCCGTATCGTCGGCGGCGATGGGCTCGTTTTGCCTCGGCTTCGGTGAGCGGAGCGGGGCTCTTTTCCGCGTAGGGATTGCGGCCTGTCCTGAACTCTATCCGTAGCGGCGTTCCCTCCAACTCGAAGGCGTCGCGAAATGTATTTTCCAGATAACGCTGATAGGTCTGCGGCACGGCATTGAGCGCATTGCCATGGATGACAATCAATGGCGGATTCGAGCCACCCTGATGGGCGTAGCGCAGCTTGGGACGCGATATACCGGTGCGCGGGGGTGGCTGCTTCTCCACTGCGGCCAATAGCGTGCGGGTAAGCCTGGGGGTGGGCAGATGAGCCATCGCCGCCCCATAGGCGACATCGACAGAGGGCAGCAGCCCTTTCGTGCCAGTGCCATGTAGCGCCGAGATGTAGTGAAACCGGGCAAAATTCTGCAGAAACGGCAATTTACGGCTGATATCGCGCTTGATTATGTCGCGCTGGTACTCATCCAGGCTGTCCCACTTGTTCACGGCCAGCACCAATGCCCGTCCTGCTTCCAGGATGAATCCGGCAATGTGCGCATCCTGATCCGAGATCTCGCTGCGCCCATCCAGCACCAGTATCACCACGTTGGCATCTTCTATCGCCTGCAGGGTTTTCACCACGGAAAACTTTTCCACGGTCTCATGCACCTTGCCGCGTCGGCGCAGGCCCGCTGTATCGATCAGGGTATAGGTACGCCCATTCCGCTCAAAATCGATATGGATGCTGTCACGCGTGGTCCCCGGCTGATCAAACGCGATGACGCGCTCCTCTCCCAGCAAGGTATTCACGAGCGTTGATTTCCCCACATTCGGACGACCCACGATAGCGATTTTCGGATGCTCGTCTTTTCTTTCCTGCTCCGGTTCCTCGGGAAGATCCTGAAGCGCCAGTGCCACCAGTTCATTTACGTTGTCGCCATGTGCGGCGGAAATTGCGCAAGGCTCACCCAGTCCCAGTTCGTGAAACTCCGCGGTAACGACAGAAGTAGCCATGCCTTCGGTCTTGTTTACCGCCAGCAGGATTCGGCGACCCGATCTGCGGAGTTGCTCGGCGACAATTTTGTCTTGAGCCGTCAAACCGCTTCGACCGTCCACAATGAAGAGCACGACATCAGCCTCGTCAATTGCCTGCAGCGTCTGCTTCGCCATCTCGTGCAGGATGCCTTCCGTCGCCATGGGCTCGAAGCCTCCTGTATCGACCACGAGATACGGCCTGTCGCCCAGCCTGCCGTGTCCGTAATGACGGTCGCGCGTCAATCCTGGTATGTCGGCCACCAGCGCGTCGCGACTGCGTGTCAGACGGTTAAAAAGCGTGGACTTGCCGACGTTGGATCGCCCTACCAGTACGAGGGTGGGTTTCATGATTTCAGCTTTTGTCTAAAACAGGGCCCGGCTGCGGCAATATGGCACGGAATTGAAGCCTGAGGCAGCGAATTCAGATGGATTACCCGACGTGTTCCTCAGAAGGTGAATTTTCAAACACGCGCATCCAGGCGCGCAACCAGGCGCACCGCTAGGCACCGAAGGCGAAAACTCCGCCTTTCCGTGTTTGTACCGCGATACCACTGGGCAAGGATATGGGACGGGCGGTAATAGCGCCTTCGTCGGTTGCGGATCGCGCAATAATGGCGCCATTTTCCTTCCTAATAAAATTTACATAACCTTGAGAATCTCCTACCACGATGCGAGCACCGTGCGCCAGCGGGGCGGATAACTTGAGTCCGTTGAGCAGATCCTGCGCCCATACGCTGGTGCCATCCCTTTTGTCGTAAGCCACTATTCCGCCCCTGTTCTCGCTCACATAAACGTAATGGTCATCCATTGCCAGACCGGCATTGCTGGATACGTCCCGGGCCCAGATCTGGTTACCGGCTGTAAGCTCGAAGCAGGCGATACGCCCCTGGTAGGCAACAGCGCACACCTGCTGCTCATCCAGAACGGGTAAGCTGGTAACATCCGAAATTCGCTCAAGTTCGGTGGCGCCTCTGGGCCGTGACACCATTGCCTCCCAAACCAGACTGCCGTTCGAGAGATTCAGCGCCACGAGCCTGCCTCCGGCAAAACCGGCATATACCCTATCATCGGCAATCAGCGCGCCAGCGAAACTTCGTACTGTCAGTGATGGAGTAGCGCCCTGATAAACCCACTTGCGTTTGCCACTCTCGCTATCCAAACCGTATATACGGCCGTCTCCCGTGCGAACGACTACCACGCCCATTCCGGCATGCGGAGGACTCAGCACTTCTGTTGACAGATTCGCGGTCCACTTCGATTTGCCGCTTTTCTCGTCAAAAGCCAGCACTTCCCCCTTGAAAGTACCGACCAGCAGCATACCATCTCCCGCGCCGATTCCACCCGCGAGAGAATGCTTGGTGTCGATGACGCCTGAAGCCTTGCCTGAAGCTGCGTCGAAACGCACAAGACGGCCATCCGGCCCCCCCGCGTAGACCGCGCCATCACCGAAAACCGGCAGAAATACAGTCGCGGGACTTTCCTCGACGCCCGCCTCCCAACCGGGACGCGTGCTGGGTATCACCTCCAGTTGTGCGATCTGCTCCGGGCTCATTTGAACCTCACCTGGTCCGAAAAGATCCGTAACACCGGATACATCGATATCAGCAAGGTTGCGGGTCACATCGCGCACCATGTCTACCATGCCTGCACATCCGGAAAGCGTGAAGGACGATACGAACAATAGAACATAGCGCCAGAACACACTATCTGCCAGGTGAAACAGACGCAATTCTCCCGGGAGTAATATTTCCCTGTGGACGCCACTGGCGTCGGCCGTAGCGCTTCCCGGCGCTTCCGCAGGCATGGGAAACACATTCAGCAACTCATCGGCTGACGCTTTGCTTGCGCGCATTTTCCTGTTTATGAAAAGGAGTAGTTGCGAAAAATCAACGAGCCGATCAAGGCATATCAGGTTAAGGGGCGGCTTCCAGAATGGACCGGCTGCAGCAAGCTGCGAGGGCTGGCGAACTCGCGCTGGACTTATCCGGCTTATATCGAAACTGTAACTATTTGGCGCCTGGCAGCGCATCCAGCTTCATCTGCACGATATCATGGTAAGTGCCGCCGGCGCTTATCCTGGCAAGCGCCGTTTGATAAGCTGTCCGGGCTTCCCCAACTTTCCCGGTGGCCGCCAGCACGTCCCCCCGGCGATCGGCATAGAGTCCGTCGAAGGATTCCCCATGCCCGGTTTCAAGCAGGCGCAGCGCCTCGTCGTATTTTTTCTCATCCAGCAGTACGCCCGTCAAACGTAATCGCGCCATGTCTTTCAACTCTTCTTCCCCGGAATTGTCGAGCACCCATTGCAGGCGGTTTTTCGTGTTCTGCAAATCTCCAGCGTTGAAGCTGGCCTGGGCAGAGATCAGCGCTGCACGCGACGCGTAACCGCTACTCGGAAAGCTTTCCAGCACCAGACCGGCAGCGTCGCTGATTTTTTTTGCATCGCCACTCCCCTGAACCTGTAGCACGGAATCATACAATTCCAGGGCCTGCTCGGTTTTCTGCTTCTTGTAGTAGTTCCATGCCTGCGCACCAGCGATACCTGCGATGAAAACTGCGACAATTACAATCACCAGCGTGCCGTACGTGTTCCACCAGGATTTTAACTCGTCTATATTTTCCTGTTCTTCCGGATTATATGCTGCCATTTACCTTCCCAAGTTTGGAATTGGAATTCTTCTGATTCAAGCCTTTTTTAACAGGTCGGCAGCTTCCGCAAGCCCCACCCGGACCTGCTCGGCTGCTTCCCGCAGCGGCTTGATGCTTATTTCGCCGGCTTGCGCTTCATCATCTCCGATAATGACCGCAAAACGCGCTCCGCTGGCGTCGGCTTTTCTCATTTGCGCCTTGAAGCTGCCCTCTCCGCAATGCAGAATTGCGTGGAACCCATGATCCCGCAAGTCTCTTACCGTTTTCCAGGCAAAGCCTGTCGCAACCTCGCCCTTGTGAATCACGTAGACATCAGGAAGAGCCTGAGGGATGGCACTGTCCATTACCAGTGCCAGCACCCGTTCCACTCCCAAGGCGAATCCGCATGCGGGAGTAGCCTTGCCGCCAACCTGCTCTACCAGTCCGTCATAACGTCCGCCTGCGCAGACGGTTCCCTGCGCCCCCAGCTTGTCGGTGACCCACTCGAATACGGTGCGATTATAATAATCCAGGCCCCGTACCAGCCGCGGATTGATCTCGAAGTCGATCCCCTGCTCGCGCAGGATTTGCTGCAAACCTTCAAAATGAATGAGAGAGTCCTCGTCCAGGTCATCCAGTAACCGCGGAGCGCCCTCGATAATCTCCCTCATCCCGGTATTCTTGCTGTCGAGTATGCGCAGCGGATTGCTGTGCAGACGCCTGGATGCATCCTCATCCAGCTTGCCTAGATGCCGCTGCAGGTAGCCAATCAGGCGAGTACGATGCACGGAGCGCGACTCCGTGCTGCCAAGCGTCCCGATTTCGAGCCGCACCTCGGAAACGCCCAGCCGCTTCCACAAGTCGGCGCACATGATGATAAGCTCGGCATCGATATCGGGGCCGGCATATCCCAAGGCCTCAGCGCCAACCTGGTGGAATTGCCGGTAACGTCCTTTTTGCGGACGCTCGTGGCGGAACATCGCACCCGAATAATACAGCCGTTGCGGGCCGGAGTAGAGCAGATTATGCTCAAGAACCGCACGCACGCAGGACGCGGTTCCTTCCGGGCGCAGTGTCAGGCTCTCGCCGTTGAGATGATCCACGAAGGTGTACATCTCTTTCTCCACGATGTCTGTAACCGCGCCGATGGAACGCACAAACAGGTCGGTCTGCTCGACTATCGGCATGCGGATATTGCGGTAACCATAAGCCGCCATCCAGTCGCGGACACTCTGCTCGAAGAACTCCCACCGGTAAATCTGATCAGGCAGGATGTCGTTCATCCCGCGTACGGCCTGAATCCCCCTAGTGGGCATCGACTGCTTTCTTCGGGTATTTCATCTGCACATATTCATCGACTATCTGGCGAAACTCCCCCGCGATATTGTCGCCTTTCAGCGTTACAGACTTCTGGCCGTCCACAAATACCGGCGCCACCGGCCGTTCCCCCGAGCCTGGCAGGCTGATGCCGATATTGGCATGCTTGCTTTCGCCGGGGCCATTGACCACGCAGCCCATCACAGCGAGCGTCATATTTTCCACACCATCGTATTCCTCGCGCCATACCAGCATCTGGTCGCGCACGTAGTCCTGGATGCTTTCCGCCAGTTCCTGAAAATAGGTGCTGGTGGTACGACCGCAGCCAGGACAGGCGGCAACCAGAGGCACAAAAGCGCGCAAACCGGTAGTTTGCAGTATCTCCTGGGCCACGATCACTTCGCGCGAACGGTCCCCCCCTGGCTCGGGTGTCAACGATATGCGTATCGTATCGCCGATACCTTCGAGAAGTAGTATCGACAGCGCCGCCGTGGAAGCGACAATCCCCTTCGAACCCATGCCCGCCTCGGTGAGCCCAAGGTGCAGCGCATAGTCGCAGCGGGATGCAAGGGCGCGATAAACGGTAATGAGGTCTCTCACCCCGCTCATCTTGCATGACAGTATGATTCTGTCACGACCCAGCCCGATCTCCTCCGCACGCTCAGCGCTTTGAAGCGCAGAGGTAATCAAGGCTTCGTACATTACCGATGAGGCATCCTTCGGATCCCCGGAGCGGGCATTCTCGTCCATCATGCGCGCCAGCAGCTCGGGATCGAGGCTTCCCCAGTTGACCCCGATGCGCACCGGTTTTTCATACTTGCAGGCCGCTTCGATCAGAATGGAAAACTGTTCGTCGCGTTTCTTTCCATGCCCCACATTACCGGGATTGATACGGTATTTCGCCAGCGCGCGTGCGCAGTCGGGATACTCTGTCACCAGTTTATGGCCATTGAAGTGAAAATCGCCTATCAGGGGAACATCGCAACCCATATCATCAAGGCGGGCTCTGATGCCCGGCACTGCCTTGGCGGCTTCGGCCGTATTGACGGTAATGCGCACCAGTTCAGACCCGGCACGCGCAAGCTGGGCCACTTGCACGGTGGTGGCGATTTCATCTTCCGTATCGGTATTGGTCATGGATTGCACCACGAGGGGCGCGCCCCCACCGATCCGGATCGAACCTACCTGAACGCCCACGCTGTTCCGGCGTGGGGGAAAAGCACTTTGAGCCATAGACATGATGAATATGAGATGCCGTGTTGAAATTGAAATCTATTCGAGCACGAGATGTGCGATTCCACCAGGGAGTTTGGCGAAAGTCGAGAGATCGACCGAGCTGTTATTGTAGACAAGCTTGACCTGACCCGGGTTTCCGATCATGAGGGAATAGGGCGGCTTACCACGCAGCACCTGCTCGCTGCCAGGAGGATTGACTCTTGAGAGAAGCAATTTACCGTTGCCATCCTTGACTTGCACCCATGATTCCCCGGCAAACGTCAGATGAATTCCAGCTTCTGCAGGACCCGGCTTCGGAGCAACTGCAACCTGAGGTGGCTTCGGAGCAACTGCGACCTGAGGTGGCTTCGGAGCAGCTACGACCTGAGGTGACTTTGGAGCAACTGCGTCATGAGGGGGCTTCGGAGCGACTGCGATATTGGCGCCCCCCCCTCCTGGAACTGCCGATGCTGTGGGAGCAGCTTGCGGCGGCGGCGGTGGCGGCGCAAGCGGCAGAGTGAGAAGCTCCCCGGCGGAAGCTTCGGTACCGCTCCCGGCGGTCTCGTCTTTATGAGCGGACGCGGCGGCGTCCTGCTCTTTGCCCGTATCCGCAGAGGGTGCCATCTCCTGGAGGGCCGCGATATCCGGCTCTGGCTGGGAAGCCATATCGGGAGCAAACGCGGAAGGTGTGGGAGCCTGGGATTCCGGCGCTTCTGCGGTGGGTCCCTGCGGTGCAAACGGGAATGAAACAGTCGACTGCTCGGTGTCTTTCTCCGATTCCATTGCCATGCCGGGCTGCTCGGCAACTGGAGCCTTGTCACCGCTATAGATCGCGTAACCCAGCAGGATGATCGCCAGGATAACTCCTCCGCCGATGAACGCGTTGCGTTTCAGATACTCCCCCCCGGAGGGGAAAGGGATCTCCTCGCTTGGAGGCCGCCCCACGTGCGCAGTCGGAGGAGGAACCGACTGTTCAAGCAACTTCAATAACGTCGCCTCATCCAATTGCAGCAATTTGGCATAATTGCGCACGAATCCGCGCAGGAAAGGGCCGCCGGCAAGCTTATCGTATTCATCCTCTTCGAGCGCTGTCACCTGCCGCGGCGCAAAGCGTAACTGCCGCGCAACGTCCTCAATATCCAGGCCGCGTTCCAGCCGAGCGGCGCGCAGCACCTGGCCGACCCGCTCTCCGGCCTGTTTTGGTTCCTCGTGCTGCTCGATGTCGCTACTTTCAGGAGCTTCCATTCCCTCACCCCATCCTCATGTTACCTGCCGCTTCATATCCGCAAATCGCTTTTACGCCTTCACGTCTCCAGCTGCAGTTTCCGACCGGAAAAATACGCCCGAACCTGCCTCATCCAGCTGCTTCCGCAATGCTGCGATGGGCGCGCCGTGTCTTGTCGAGGACTTTTCCCGCGAGCTGGCCGCAGGCCGCGGCAATATCATCCCCCCGCGTCTTGCGTACCGTAGTCACCAGCCCTGCCTCCATCAACACATCGCGAAAGCGGGATACGGCATTTGCGGAAGAACGCCTGAAACCTGAATCAGGAAAAGGATTGAACGGAATCAGGTTGAACTTGCAGGGAATGTCCCTTACCAGTTGCACCAATTCACGCGCCTGCGCCACGCTGTCGTTGACGCCATCCAGCATGACATACTCAAAAGTGATGAAATCTCGTGGCGCGGATTGAAGATAGCGCTCGCATGCGGCCAGCAGTTCCCTGATCGGATATTTCCGGTTGATCGGCACCAATTGATCGCGCAACGCATCGTTGGGAGCATGCAGGGATACCGCCAGCGCTACCGGGCAACGCTCGCGGAGACGGTCCATGGCCGGAATTATTCCCGACGTGCTCACGGTCACCCGGCGCCGTGATAAGCCATAGGCGTTGTCGTCCAGCATCAGGTCGAGCGAGGTCACTACATTCTCGAAATTTGTCAGCGGCTCCCCCATCCCCATCATGACTATATTGGTGATGGGACGCTCGCGTCCCGCCTCGCTCGTAAATGTTTCCATCAGCGCTTTATTCGCCCACCACAATTGGCCGATGATTTCCGCCACTGTCAGATTCCGGTTGAACCCCTGCCTCCCGGTGGAACAAAATGCGCACGCGAGCGCACATCCTACCTGACTGGAAATACAAAGCGTCCCCCGACTCGTTTCCGGTATATAAACTGTCTCGATTCCATTGCCCGCGCCGACCGACAGCAGCCATTTGCGAGTACCATCGGGAGCGGTATGATCGCTGATAACTTTCGGAGGTTCTATCACCGCGGCAGCAGACAGCTTTTCCCGCAATCCTTTTGCGAGGTCGCTCATGGCATCGAAATCGCCTTCACCGGCCCGATGTATCCAGCGCAGCAGTTGGCGGGCGCGAAACGGCTTCTCACCGATTTCCGCACAGAAGCCGGTAAGCCCTTTCGCATCGAAATCCAGAAGATTGATGCTCATACCTGGGCCGTGATCCCCTTATCGCGAATAAATGTTGAGTTCCGGAAAAAAATATGCGATCTCAACCGCTGCGGTTTCGGGCGCATCCGAGCCATGCACAGCGTTCGCATCGATACTCTCGGCAAAATCTGCCCGAATCGTCCCCTTTTCGGCCTTCCTCGGATCAGTCGCCCCCATCAGATCCCGGTTTTTTCTGATGGCATCCTCACCTTCCAGCACTTGCACCGCAACCGGACCGGAAATCATGAATCTGACCAGATCATTGAAGAACGGCCGCTCCCGGTGGACCGCGTAAAAACCCTCAGCATCAGCCTGGGATAGGCGCAGCATCCGTGATGCGACTATTTTCAGCCCGTCCCGTTCAAAGCGGGAGTAAATTTCTCCTATTATATTTTTTGCCACTGCATCCGGCTTGATGATAGACAGGGTTCGCTCGACAGCCATCAAATACTCCAAGTAATTATGTAAATCTTTATTATTCTAACAAGAACCAGCTTTAAAGTCCCTAAATTGGGTATCCGGACAGGGTTTTTCGTAAAGCGATGCACACTCGGAAATAAAGGCGCAAATGAGGCATATTCTGTGCTAATGGCTTCCGATAAGGCACGCCTGAAAAATCAGCTTGGCATCTTGTCAAAGACCGATATGCTGGCGGTGGAGGACGCAATCCTGGTTCATTTGGGGATGCCAAGGTAAAACGAAAAAGCCTCCCCAGGAGGAAATCGTCCACTCCCTCAATCGAGTTTCACCGCCTGTGGATGGGTAGGCCATGTGCCCTTACTGATCGCTTTCGCACCCTCGAACACGACATAGCTCTGGCGGCCATAGTGCGGCAATGGTCGGATCAACGCCGTCAGTGATTCGATGTCGCGTGCGGAAACGACTGCAAGCGTGGTACCGTCGAAAAGGCGCGTAGTCCAGGCCTGGGCCGAGCCTTTACCCTTCATATCCTCCGGCCTGCGCAACTCATGCCGCGCAAGCCACGCATCCACCTGGTGCTGGAGGCCTATCACCAGGGTCGGCGTAGCCGGCATATTGTCCGTACCCGGAGTCAGTTTCGGTGCACGATGTTGAAGCTTGGTCGCCAGGACCTCCGCGGCATCGCGGGCAGGCCCGCTTTCCGGCAGTAAAACGGTTACCGTTGTCTTGTTCACCATCACCTGGCGCAGAATCGGGGTCGCCTCCTGCGGCATCAAATGCCGGAACAAGCGGAGATCGGGATCGAGTATCACTTCCAGCGGGCGGGCGTCAGTCTCGATGGAAAACACCTGCCGCGTATTCTCGAGATCGACGGTGCGAATTTCCTCGCCTTGCTGGGTACGGACGGCAATCGGTACGCGCAGCCGATACGCGGGCTCCGGTTGTTCGAGCGTGACGGAAACATGATGGCTTCCCCCCTCTGCCTTCACCCGCACCGCTTCCATCAATCGCACGGCAGGCGCACCGGGGCGGGTGAGCCATTGATCGAAGAATACGTGCAGGTTCCGGCCGGAAGCAGTCTCGAAGGCGCGCTGTAGATCTTCCCACGACGCAACGCGAAAGCGCTGCTCGCGCCAGAATGTCTGGAGTGCGCGATCGAAAGTTTCCCGCCCGAGCAGGTCGCGCAACATCAGAAACACCATAGCGGCCTTGTTGTAGCCGACGATTTGCGAAGCTCCGTGCGTGCGGGAGGTAAAACTCGTCAGCGGCGCATACTGGCTGGGCGATAGCGCGGCAAAATCGCGCAGCCAGCCCTGCCGCATTTCCCGCGCTGCCGCATCGCTCTCCCGCTCTTTATATGCATAATCGGCCATAAAGGTGGTCAATCCTTCCGACCAGTTGCCTTTCGCGTAATCGGGATACACGCCGTTTCCCCACCAGTTGTGCAATACCTCGTGGCCCAGGGAAGTTGCGCGAATGAAAGGCAGCCGCAGTACCTCCAGACCGAGATAGGTGAGCGTGGGCATGCCAAAACCCGTCGGTGTCGGGCTTGAGACGATGCTGAACTCCGTGAATGGATAGGCGCCGATCCAGGATTCATAAAGATCGATATACCCCTTGACCGAATCGAGGTACTCTCCCGCAAGGTCCGCGACCTCCCGGTGGAAATAGGTTCTCAGCACGATGGGCTTGCCCCCCGCGCTGCGGATTGTCCGGGTTTCGACAATGTAGGGACCGGCCATGAGATCGATCCCGCCGGTCGGAGCGGGAAATTCAAAATGTGCGCGATATCCCTGCGGCGATTCCGATTCCTCCATGAGGCGTCCTGCAACCAGACCCCGCTGGCCGGACGGAAGTTCCATGCTCAAATCATAACTGGCAAGTTCGCCTGCAAGATAGGGATACCAGCCGCTCGAATCGGGCAGGAACGTGCCCGATTCGCCACTGACGGGCTCGTTCTGCCCTAGTGTCTGGCGGTGATCGAGTGAGGCATCCAGCGGAGACAGTTCCCCCCGCCACTCTATTTCTATCCGGCGGGGAAGCTTCTCTTCCCCCGGAATACGCCAGGCCCGCATCGCTCCCACGGTCGCAGACGACCCGATCTGCTCATCATCCACCCGCGCCTTCAGCACTTCGAAACGGCGGCCTATCACGAGTGTCAGCTCCTCTCGGGTATTCGCGGTGATCACGCTGCGTCCCCTGAGAGTGCGCTCCACCGGATCGATGTGAACGCTGATGTCATAACGGACCGGAGAATCGACGCGAGAGACATCCTGAGTGGAACCAGATTCCGCCGCCTGTGCAGCAGGGGAAAACAAAATTGCTGCTATGCAAACAATCAGGAGCGACATATACAGGAACGACACATACGAAACAGTCCTGACAGCCTTTCCGGAATCTGGAATGCAACTGTTTCGTATCCCTCTCATCATCGGCCTCGTTACAGATATTATTATTTGCATCATGTTCATCGTTTGGACGGCGGAGAAAACTTTGCCACGGCCTCCATCGTATCACTGCCCCGCTTGAGTTTCAGCGGGAGCCATGTTCCCGGTGCCTGCCGCTTGACGATTTCCACAATATCGTTGAGCTGCTTGATAGGCATGCCCGCAGCCTCGATGATCAAATCACTTTCACGTATATCCGCTTTCTCCGCGATGCTGCTCTTCTCCACTTGCAGCACGCGCGCACCGCCGCCGTCCTGCGCCATCTCGAAACGGATCCCCAGGCGCTGCCGGGGACGCTCATCCGCCGCCAATGGCGGCAACGCCGTTCCGAATATGGCATCCGCTATGTCTGCTGTAAGCGCATTGCACGAAGTGCCGCTGTTCCAGGGGAGCAGCATGCCCACATCCGTTACCCCCAGATGCTTCAACTGGTGGGGAACACCGTAGCCATATTTGATATGCCCGGAACCCATGATACCGACAACGAGAGGACGCTGGGGCCGATCCAATGCAGAATGGACGCCTTGCGCCATCGCCCGATCCCACAGTTGCTGACCTTCCACGAAGCGGCGAAAATCCGGATCGTCACGACTCGCACTGGCGCCCGCCTTTTTCTTGCCTGCGCGATCATGCTCGCCATAGATCGGGAGCAGATAGTCGAGGTATGCATTGCTCGGTTCAGCAGGCGCTGTCACGCCTTCTCGTTCATTCTCCGGCACTCCCGCGAATCCTTTCGTCGCAACCGATCGCCTCAGGCGCGTATCGATGTTCAATCCCACCATCGGCACGCGATTCATGCGCGCGAAATGGAACAGGGGCATATATATGGCTGCATCGGTGCTCCAGACCGTATTCCACTCGGAGGCAGCGAGAAATTGGGCTTCGGTCAGTTCGCCTGCAACCCACTGGTCGAGCGCCTTCTGTACCCGACGCGGAAACATCTCGAAGCCGATCACCATATCCGGCCGCTCCGCGTGCAATGCGGCCAGTGTCTGCAACTGCCAGCGGTGATGCTCGGGGTTATCGTGCGCTTCTCCCAGCAACACCACCTCCCCCCGCGCGGCCCGGCCAATAACATCGTTAACGGATATTTTCCCTGAACCGGGAACAGACCATACTGCCACAGGCGCGCACTCACCCTCCTTTGTTTCCTTGTTTGCTCCCTTGTTCGTCTCCTTGCTGGCTCCCCCATCCTCCTTGTAATTTTCCGCACCGGGCTTGGTCTGCGCGAAGGCAGTATCGGGGAAAACTCCCATGAATAACGTGGAAACGAGAAATACGAAAATGAATGCAACCGGTGCAGTCTTTAAAATTTTCAACAGATACTCCTTATCAGATATACCGATCCCGCAGCCGCACCGACTGCCGCTATGGCCGCGCTGCAGGCGCTGCCCATCCTGGGCAAAGGAATCCCGGATCAGGAAACCGGAAATCCTGTCGGTTAACCTACCCATTTGCGCGCATTGCGGAACATCCTCATCCACGGTGCATCCTCGCGCCAGTCCGGATGCCACGACTGCTGCACTGCGCGAAACCCGCGCTCCGGATGCGGCATGAGAACGCTAAACCTTCCATCGGTGGTTGTCATGCCGGCAATACCTCGTGGAGAACCATTGGGATTCAAGGGATAGAGCTCGGTCGGTTTGCCTCGATGATCCACGTAACGCAATGCAACCAGAGATGAAACTGCTGAGACAGCATTCTCATCTACAAATTCTGCATAGCCTTCTCCATGTGCAACAGCGATGGGCATGCGGCTGCCCGCCATTCCATCGAAAAACAGCGATGGGCTGTGCTGCGCTTCGACCATGACAAACCGTGCCTCGAATTGCTCCGATCTGTTTCTGACAAATCTGGGCCAATGCTCGGCACCCGGAATAATCTGATGCAGGTTGCTCATCATCTGGCAGCCGTTGCATACGCCCAGGGCAAAGGTATCAGCACGCGCAAAAAAAGCCTCAAACTCATCGCGGGCCCGCGCATTGAACAGGATCGAATTGGCCCAGCCTTCCCCTGCGCCGAGCACATCGCCATAAGAAAACCCCCCGCATGCGGTGAAGCCTTTGTAATCCCTGAAGGTTACACGTCCGTCGATGATATCGCTCATATGCACGTCAACGACGGCAAATCCTGCGCGATCGAAAGCGGCTGCCATTTCCACGTGACCGTTCACGCCCTGTTCGCGCAGCACCGCTATTTTTGGTTTCGCCCCTGCCTGAATGAAAGGTGCACAGATGTCCTCATCCACATTAAAGGTAAGTTCCGCATGCAGGCCGGGATCATGCAGATCGAGAATGCGGTCATACTCCTGCTGCGCGCATTCCGGATTGTCGCGGAGCTTCTGCATCCGATAGGTGGTCTCCGACCAGGCACGATGCAGGTCCACGCGCTTCTCCGCGAATACCGGCTTATTATTGCGCAGAAACCGGATCTCATCCCCGTCATTGACGCTGCCGATGACAAAGCTCGCCTCACCCAGGCCCGCATCCAGCAAAACATCCAGCACTTCCCGGCGGTGCTCTGTTCTTGTCTGAATGACAGCCCCCAGCTCTTCATTGAACAGGACCGACATGAGGCTTGCCGTGAATCTTCCACCCAGCGCTTCAGGCTGCATCTCGCTGCCATCGATATCGGTAGCGATCGAATCAAAGCACAACTGGTCCAGATTGATGGTCATGCCGGCATGCCCGGCAAAGGCCATTTCGCACAGGGTGGCAAACATGCCCCCGTCAGAGCGATCGTGGTAGGCAATGATGCTGCCCTCACGGTTCAGGCGCTGTATAGCGGTAAAGAAACCTTTGAGCCGCTCCGAGCCCTCGACGCCTGTTATATCAGGTGCAGCATTCCCCACCTGCTTGTAAACCTGGGCAAGGGTAGAACCGCCCAGACGATTGCGTCCCCCTCCCAAGTCGATCAGGATGAGCTCTGTCTCGCCGCAGTCTGTGCGCAATTGAGGCGTCAGCGTCTTGCGCACATCCGTTACTCTCGCAAACGCCGAGACAATCAAGGACAGGGGCGCAATCACCTCTTTTCGCACCGATCGGCCAAGCCCGGTCTCGCCTTCCGAGACAGTCCAGACAGTCTTCATCGACATCGAATCCTTCCCCACGGGGATGCTGATTCCCAGCCGAGGGCAGAATTCCATTCCCACGGCCTGCACTGCGTCATACAGGGCAGCATCCTCCCCAGGATGTCCTGCTGCTGCCATCCAGTTGGCGGAAAGCTTGATTTCTCCAATGTGCTCGATCTGTGCGGCGGCAATGTTGGTAATGGCTTCGCCCACTGCCATGCGTGCCGAAGCGGCTGAGTCAATCAATGCCAGGGGGGTACGTTCACCCACCGCGAAAGCTTCGCCGAGATAGGTGTTGTACCCCATCAGGGTAACTGCCACATCCGCTACCGGCACCTGCCAGGGTCCCACCATCTGGTCGCGCGCCGTCATGCCGCCGACGGTACGGTCTCCGATACTGATCAGAAAAGTCTTGTCCGCCACTGCGGGCAGCCGCAGCACGCGGTATGCCGCTTCCCGGAGATTCAGTTCCGCCGCGTCGAATGACGGCAGCGCTTTCCTGATATGCGTAACATCGCGCGTCATCTTCGGCGACTTGCCCAGCAGTACCGAAAGATCCATACCGACCGGCTGATTGCCGAACAACGGATCGGCGACAACAAGCTGTTCCTCCACGGTTGCCGTGCCGACTACGGCGAAGGGACAGCGCTCGCGCTCGCAAATGGCACGGAACAATTCCAGCGAATCCGCCTTGATTGCAAGAACATAGCGCTCCTGCGCCTCATTGCTCCAGATCTGCATGGGCGACATGCCTGGCTCTTCGGACGGAATCGCGCGCAGATCGACATGCCCACCGCGGCTGGAACCGTGCAACAGTTCAGGCAGGGCGTTCGACAGGCCACCCGCGCCGACGTCGTGAATCGACAAGATCGGGTTGGGTTGGCCGCGCCTTTCCATCTGCCAGCAACAATCGATGACCTCCTGCGCGCGCCGCTCCATTTCCGGGTTGCCGCGCTGGACGGAATCGAAATCGAGCGCCTCCACGTTTATTCCCGTATCCATGCTGGAGGCGGCGCCTCCTCCAAGCCCGATCAGCATTCCCGGTCCGCCCAACTGAACCAGCAGGGCGCCCGAGGCAAATTCCTGCTTGAACGCATGCTTCCCGCTGATATGACCTATCCCGCCCGCGAGCATGATGGGCTTGTGGTAGCCGCGCATTTCGCCTGCCACACGTTCTTCAAAGGTGCGGAAATAGCCGGCCAGGTTGGGACGCCCGAATTCATTATTGAATGCGGCGCTCCCGATCGGTCCTTCCAGCATGATCTGCAGGGCGGATGCGATACGTTCCGGTTTACCGTAGGTTTGTTCCTCCGGCGCAGGCCCTTGCAACTCCCAGGGTTGAATAAAATCCGGGATATTCAGATTGGAAACAGAGAAACCGCAAAGACCCGCTCTCGGTTTGGCGCCCCGCCCAGTAGCGCCCTCATCCCGAATCTCACCTCCCACACCGGTCGCAGCACCCGGATAGGGTGAGATCGCAGTCGGATGATTATGGGTCTCCACTTTCATCAGGATATGTGTCTGCTCCTGTGCATAATCGTACTGGTTATCTTTACCGGGATAGAAGCGGGCAATTTCAGCGCCCTCGATGATGGCGGAATTATCGGCGTAAGCGACCACGGTTCCACCGGGATGCTCGCGGTGGGTATTACGTATCATCGAAAACAGGGAGGCTTCCCGCGGCATGCCATCGATGATCCAGTCCGCGTTGAAAATCTTGTGGCGGCAATGCTCCGAATTTGCCTGCGCAAACATCATCAGTTCGACATCCGTCGGATTACGCTCGATCCTCAGGAAATAGTCCGCAAAATAGTCGATTTCCTCCGGTGACAGCGCAAGTCCCATTTCGCTGTCTGCTTTCAGCAACGCGTCCCGCCCCCCCTCCAGCACATCCACCACATTGAATGGCAGGGGTTCGAAATGCCTGAACAACCGCTCCGCGTCTTCGAATGAATTGAATACCGCCTCAGTCATACGGTCATGTATCAGCGCAAGCAATGATTGCCTGTCAATGCCGGAAAATTCGCCGGAAACCTTTTCGCTGGCTTCGATGTAATAAGCCACCCCTCGCTCCAACCGTCCCACGGCGTCCAATCCACAGTTGTGTGCGATATCGGTTGCCTTTGTGGACCATGGGGAGAGGGTGCCGGGTCGTGGCACGACCAGAAACAACTCGCCTTGCGATGACGACAGATGCATCGGGCTCGAACCGATACTTGCGCTGGGCTGGATACTTGCGCTGCCCAGCGAAATATCCTCCGATGCCGCCTTGAGCAACCTTGCCAGAATGGAGACTTCGTTTTCCTGCAATGGGCGCGCGACCGAGCAAAAATACCAATACTCGGCATAAATATGGGAAACTTGGGGAACTGAAACCTTAAGAGCGGCGGCCAGTTTTTTCTGCCGGAAAGAAGAAAGCGCACTGCCGCCACGAAGTCTGAGCATCCGGAAATAAAAAGATGATGATGGGAAAGAACGTGATTTTACACGAGAAGTCCGGCTGCCCCCAGCCCGGCAAGACGGTATAGGCAGATCGCATGAGCATGCTCAAGCACAATCCATCCACCGCCATTTACTCCACGGCTGAGATCAGAGAAATTGAGCACTTGGCGGCTGCCTTGCCCGATCAGCCTCAATTGATGGAAGCAGCCGGCCTGGCCACCGCTGAAACTGTCCGTGACCGGCTGCTCTCCACCCATAAAACCCGCTTGCTGGTACTGGCGGGCCCCGGAAACAACGGGGGCGATGCCTTTGTCGCGGCGCGTCACCTGTGGGAGTGGCAGTTCAAAGTGACGCTGGTGTTTACCGGCGAGCAGACAAAGTTATCGGAGGATGCACGACGAGCGCTGGATGCCTGGGTTGCCACCGGCGTTGAGATGCTCCCCGAAATTCCAGAAAACACGACATGGGATGCCGTGATCGACGGCCTGTTCGGCATCGGCCTGGACCAGCAAGGGGGCCGGGAACTGGATGGCAAATATCTGGCTATGGTGAATACCGTCAATGCCATGAAGCTGCCGGTACTGTCCATTGACATTCCCAGTGGTCTGGGGAGCGATACCGGCGCCGTGTGCGGCGCGGCTGTCATCGCAACCATGACGGCAACATTCATCGGCCTGAAACCCGGCCTCTTCACGAATGACGGCCCCGATTATTGCGGGGAAGTTTTTTTGCACGACCTCGGTCTCGACGTTTCATCCTTGAAGAAACCCGATTCATGGCTGATGGACCAGGTTCACATCCGCGGGCTCCTGCCACCTCCCCGGCGTGCCAACAGTCACAAGGGCATGTTCGGCAGTATCGGGGTAATCGGAGGATCAACCGGCATGGTTGGAGCCTCGCTTCTGGCTGGCACCGCGGCGCTGAAACTGGGTGCGGGACGCATTTACCTGGGATTGATGGCGCCAGACGCGCCAGGGGTCGATACCGTCCAGCTGGAGCTGATGCTGCACCCCATCCAGGATCTGTTCAAGCTGGGGCAGCTGAACTGTCTGGTAGTCGGTCCCGGGCTGGGAACGGAAACCGCTGCATGCTTCTGGCTCAAGTGCGCGCTGGAATCGACCCTGCCACTGGTTCTCGATGCAGATGCCTTGAATCTTGTTGCCTCGCATTCCGAAATAGCGGAATTGCTGCGGAAACGGTTGCACGAACGCAATGTGCCTTCCATTCTCACTCCGCACCCGGCTGAGGCCGCGCGCCTCTTGCAAAGCAGCACGACTTCCGTGCAACAGAACCGTATGGCAGCCGCTGCGGAGCTGGTGCAGCGTTATAACTGCTGGGCCGTGTTGAAAGGCGCAGGCAGCGTGTGCGCGATGCCGGATGGCAGGCGCTTCATCAACACAAGTGGAAATCCCGGCTTGAGCAGTGCCGGGACGGGCGACATCCTCTCCGGGATGATCGGCGCCTTTCTGGCACAGCGGTTAGAGCCGGAAAACGCGCTGCTCGCTGCCGTATATCTGCATGGTGCGGCTGCCGACGCACTGCAGAAGCAGCACGGCGGCTGCATTGGAATGACCGCATCCGAGATTCCCAATGCCGCCCGCAACCTGTTGAACCAATGGATTGCCGTTACTTCTGCCCCGACACCTCACCGGGAAGAAGGCTAAACAGCTAAGGGCGCCAAAGGATCACTAAAAAATCCCAAAAGGCCACGATTCAAGCGGCCTTTCCGGCTGCATTGCGAAATACCGCAATTGCCTCGGCCTGCCGACTCTTCAGTTGTCATTGCTACTTGCCGCGGTCTCAGGCGTATACCTGGCCCGAGTGCGCTATGGCATTTCGCTGAGAGTCCAATACGCGTCGATTGACCTGATGACCTCGACGAATTGCCAGTAGTCGACTGGCTTCGACATATATCCAGCCACCCCGAAATTGAAACTATTCACCTTATCCTGCTGCTCATCTGATGTCGTCAGGACCACTACCGGGATACGCCTAAACCTGTCGTCACTCTTTACCGCTTCCAGGAATTCGATGCCGTTCATGATGGGCATGTTCAAATCCAGCAGAATGATGCAGGGTTTATCATTGGTTTCGTCCTCGAGGTAGCTCAATCCATCCTCGCCGTTTTCCCGGTGCACGACCTTGTTGCTGACGTGAATCTGCTTGAGAGCGCGGTTAACGGACATCATGTCCACCAGGTCATCTTCGACTAGGAGAATTGGCTTGTTGGTTACCTTCATGACAGAGTTTTCCTGATTTTATCCTTTGGTTTTATCCCTTGGTTTTATCCTTGAGATCTTCTCTCAGCGCAATGGAAACTGAGCCACTTGGGTTGATTTATTACTCATTCCTCGGCTCTATTCTGTTCGTTTTCCCACATAGACAGGTGTCATTCAACAGGTTGTTCATCTCAAGATGGAAAAAAGAATGACGGCATGGCCATGGAGCCGGAATTTTCTTTTCTAGACCGTTGCCGATTTTGGGATGAACCAGGGTCAGTAGCGGTAGAAGCAGACGGAGCTGGGAATGGATGCCGGTATCCGGACGAGGATCTAAAAAGACATTCTGTCGTTGAAGAAACAGTATACGGGGATCAAGTCCTATCATGCGTTAGAGTCGAGCTGCCGCAGAAAAGAGCGCGCGATCTTGCTACTCTGTTATATCAATACCTGAAAGCATGAGCAACTCCATGTCAAAGTCCCCGATCCAGCCCAATTCAAACGCCACTTTGCAATCTAGCGCGCTGGAGATCGAGCAGACACGACTCCTTTATGGGCATTTACCCCTCTCGATTGTCATTAATCTGCTCCTCGCATCAATACTTGTCTATATACAGCGTTCGGTAATAGAGCTGGCCATACTACTTGGCTGGCTTATATCAATATTTCTGGTCATGTTTTACAGAGCGGCCTTGTTAACCTTCTGGCATCACAACAAGGCGAACAATATGTTGTCCTGGAAGCACTATTTTCGCGTGGGAGTTTTTGCTACCGGATTAACCTGGGGGATCGGCAGTATAGCTTTGTTCCCTGCAGGCCGCATGTTTCACCAGGTACTCCTTAGCTTTGTAGTAGCAGGATTAGCGGCTGGAGGGATTACGGCTCTGTCAGCGGATAGAGTATCAGTATTAAGCTTTTTATCACTTATTCTGATTCCCTTGATTGCACGCTTCCTTATAGAAGGAAACGAGATTTCCCTATCCATGAGCATGATGAGCGCGTTCTTTCTGATTGCTATTTCGCAAAACGCATTACGAATGGGACGCACCCTACAAGAAAATATAAAGTTGCGTATCGATGCGGTAGCGCGCGAGCAGATGTTGAAACGTAGTGAGGAACGCCTGAATCAGGCACAGCAGACTGCTCTTCTGGGCAGTTTTGACTGGAATCCAGCCTCCGGGGAACTGACATGGTCCGACGAGCATTTTCGCCTGTGGGGCTTGGAGCCTCATGCCTTGGCTCCCAGTTACACGCTGTTTCGAGAGGCGATACATCCCGAGGATATAGTCAATGTGGAAGAAGCTCTACAGCAGGCATTGCGAGGGAGTGGTATCTATAATTGTACGCATCGGGTACGTTGGCCCAATGGAAGCGAACATCATATCCAGGGGCGGGGTGAAATAATTGTCGACGATTCGGGGCAGATCAGAATGACCGGTACAGTGCAGGATATCACCGCATACAAGCAAGTAGAAGAGGCATTGCAAGAGGGCCAAAGGCGTCTGCAGGAATTGAACCAGAGTCTCGAACAGATTGTTGTCGAGCGCACAAGTGCGTTGAGAGAAAGTGAGGTGCGCTTTCGGATTCTGTTCGAGCAAATGGCGGTAGGCGTAGCACAGATCGCTCCCACGGCTGGCCGGTTCGTGCGTGTCAATCAAAAGTTCGCGGATATTATCGGCTATACGACTGCAGAAACACTTGCGCTGGATTTTCAATCTCTTGCCCACCCCGACGATCTTAAAATCGTCCTGATCAATATGGAGCGTCTCAGAACAGGGGAAATACGTGAATTCGAGATGGAGAAACGTCTCTTTCATAAAGACGGCAGAGATATCTGGATCAAGCTAACGGTTTCACCCATGTGCATATGGGGTGCAAAACCAGATCATCTCATCATGGTGATACAGGATATTACTCGGCACAAGCAAGCGGAAGAGCAAGTACATGAGCTTGCGTTTTATGATTCACTCACCAGGCTGCCTAACCGGCGTCTGTTCCTTGATCGCCTACAGCAGGCCCGGGTTCATAGTGCGCGTCAAAAGACTCATTGCGCCATCTTGTTCATCGATCTCGACAATTTCAAAGCACTTAACGATACCCGAGGCCATGATGTCGGTGACTTGCTTTTGATTGAGATTGCCAAACGCCTTCAGAGTAACGTGCGCAACAGCGATACTGTGTCCCGGCTAGGCGGCGACGAGTTTGTCGTAATCATTGAAGGACTAAGCGAAGATACTGTATCGGCAGCTTCCCAGGCAAAAGATATTGGCGAAAAGCTTCTGGCATCGATTACTCAACCTTTCAAACTTCAGGAATTCGAATACCACGGCTCCTCCAGTATTGGCATCCGTCTGTTCCATGCGAATGAAACCCGTGTAGATGACCTGCTCAAGCAGGCAGACACCGCGATGTATCAAGCCAAGGCAGCAGGCCGTAATGCCCTGTGCTTCTTTGACCCGTCCATGCAAATTGCCCTGGAGAGGCGGACCACTATGGCGATCGAGCTGCGCCAAGCCATAGCGCGCCAGCAATTCAGGCTTCACTATCAGAAGCAAGTTAATGCGGAAGGCACTATAGTGGGAGCTGAGGTAATCTTACGTTGGCTGCATCCACATCAGGGAATGATTTCGCCGATGACATTCATTCCAATAGCAGAGGAGACCGGCCTCATTGCGTCCCTTGGAAAATGGGTACTGCAAATAGCCTGTACACAGCTTAAGCAATGGGAGCAGAAGCCGGATACTCGCAATCTTCAGCTTGCCGTCAACATTAGTGCACGCCAGTTCCATCAGTTGAATTTTGTCGACGAGGTGCTTGAGGTTTTGCAAAAATCAGGCGCTGACCCGCACAAGCTAAAGCTGGAACTTACGGAAAGCCTGGTTCTAAAAGACATTGACGATAGCATCCAAAAAATGGACGTATTATGCGGGACCGGTATACGTTTTGCGTTGGATGACTTCGGTACAGGATATTCTTCTCTGGCTTACCTCAAGCGTTTACCTGTAGAGCAGATCAAGATCGACCGGAGTTTCGTGCGCGACATCTCCCACGATTTAAGTGATGAAGTAATTGTTCGCACCATTATCGTGATGAGCAATACCCTTGGGATGAAAGTCATTGCCGAGGGGGTAGAAACGGAAGACCAGCGAGACATTCTCGCGCGAAACGGATGTTACACTTATCAGGGTTATCTGTTTGGAAAACCTCTCCCCATTGAGGATTTTCTAAAACATTAGCGCCTGGGAGAAAACCATCCTGACTCCCATGAAGCATGGCATGCGATGAACTCCCAATAAAACGGGCCATTTGGAACCTATTGAGCCGGCCAGAAAATACTATGAATCTCGTCAATCGTCCCCGCCCTTGTGCACCGGGTCGAGGCTTCGGAGTGTACTTCAGTCCAATGGAGAAAAATGGGGAAAAAGAAATAATATGCCCCATGCTCAATTCTCCCCTGCACCATCCCAGCCAGAACCATCTCCTCGCCGCTTTACCGGTGACGGAACTTGACGATTTAATGCCGCATCTGGAGCTGATTCATGTGCCGCCTGGAGATATTCTCTGCGAAGCAGGAGATCAGCTTCCTTATGCCTACTTTCCCACTTCTGCCATTATTTCCCTCCATTACATTCTGGAAAATGGCGCCTCGTCGGAAATCGCAAACGTAGGAAGGGAGGGCATGCTTGGAGTCTCGTTGTTCATGGGAGGTGAAACTACCAGCAGTCGGGCAACGGTTCAAATGCCCGGCTTTGCCTATCGCCTGAAGGCCCCATTTCTGCTACAGGAGCTCAACAGGGGAGGAATGCTACAATGGATATTGTTGCGTTACAGTCAGGCGCTTATTACACAGATCGCCCAGATCGGGGTGTGTAACCGATATCATACAATCGAGCAGCAGCTATGCCGATGGTTCCTGTTAACGTTGGATCGCCTTGACTCCAGCGAACTGAGCATGACTCAGGAATTGATCGCCAATGCTCTTGGGGTAAGCCGGGAAAGCGTTGCAGGAGTTGCGGGAAAATTACAGCGAAGGGGAATCATTCGCTACCATCGGGGCCATATTACGGTACTTAACCGGACCGAACTGGAAACAGGGGCGTGCGAATGCTATGAAACAATAAAGAAGGAATTTGATCAGGCGCTTGATGACATGCGGAAGCCGAAATTACATCAAGGCAATCGGTCATACAGAAAGATACTGCCACTTCTGTAGTATCACCATTCGTATTTCCCTGGCCCCGCTCTGTACATTTCCTCCCGTAGCCCCATGCGGTGGGCTCCTGCTCATCTCCTCAACATCTCCTCAATTCCCAGTTCCACGCAGTCGCCCCCGCGATCAAGTTGATAGGTATCGTGTAGCTTGTTTCACCACCCATGAACGCGCGACTTTTTCTTCTTTACAGTCATGGAGAATTTCCATGTATGCGGGCTGCCGCACAGAAAGAAAATTGAAACAGAGCTATAAAGGTTGTGTTGATCCCGATCGATAAGGGGATTCATGATGAATAAGGAGATTCAAGATGGCAGTGCTTGTTACACACCCTGCGCCCGACTTCACCAAACCTGCTGTTCTGGCGGATGGCACCTTCAATGACACCTTCAATTTTCATGCGCAAATTGCCGGCAAATATGCCGTATTGTTCTTTTATCCCCTGGACTTCACCTTTGTCTGCCCCTCCGAAATCCTGGCACATTCGCATCGCGCAGAGGAATTTCACAAGCGCAATGTGGAAGTGATTGGGGTCTCGGTGGATTCCCAGTTCACCCACTACGCCTGGCGCAACACTCCGGTCGACAAAGGCGGCATCGGTCCGGTGGGAATCACGCTGGTATCCGACGTAGGGGGAGACATCATGCACGCTTACGGCATTGCTCACCCGGACCACGTTGCCCTGCGCGCCTCTTTCCTGATAGATAAAAACGGCATCGTGCGCCATGAAGTCGTTAATGACCTGCCTCTGGGGCGTGATGTGGACGAAATGCTGCGCATGGTCGATGCCTTGCAATTTCACGAAAGCCATGGAGAGGTATGTCCGGCTGGGTGGAAAGCAGGTGAGCCGGGGATGAAAGCCAGTCCCGAGGGCGTGGCGGAATACCTGGAAAGCCATGGCGAAGCGCTCTGACGCAACAAGCCTGTGCCCACCTCCTTCTCCTTGAACTCCTGTAACCATAAAGGTGAAACACATGGATTTCGATAAAGACAAGGCGATCGCGCTGCTGAACAGGATCATGGAGCTCGAGCTTGCCGGAGTGGTGAGATACACGCATTATTCATTAATGGTCTTCGGCTACAACCGAATTCCAGTGGTGGAATGGCTCAAGAAACAGGCTGAAGAAGGACTGCTCCATGCCCACAAAGCCGGCGAACTCGTCACGTTGCTGGGAGGCTATCCTTCGCTTGGGATCGGGTCTCTGCTGGAAACGCACGTGCATGACATCGGCGATATTCTGCGGGAATCGCTGGAGCATGAGAACCAGTCGCTCATCGCCTACTATGAGTTGCTGAAACTGACCCAGGGCAAGTCAGTGCTGCTGGAGGATTATGCGCGCAGCCTTGTCGTCGAAGAGGAAATGCATGCGGACGAAGTCAACAAGATGTTGCGGAGAACGGGAAAGACAGGCGTGTACGAAACGCCCAAGAGTTAGGCACGCAAGATGCCGGTTACGTTAAAAGCGATGCAGATTGCCTTACTCCTCGCCTGTCTTAGGGCTGTACACCATTCCACTTAGCTGAATCATCAGGTCAATTTCGCTTTCGTCCTCATCCAGGTCCTGATCGCCTTGATCGAATTGGTAGAACTCGGTCAATGAAGAAAGCGGATCGTGCTCCGCTACATCGGTGGATGTCAGGGAAAGAGATGGTTGCAACATCACATCGGCCAGACTCATACCCTCCTCCTGGCTGGCGGTAAGATTGACTTCATAAATGCAGGTAGCCGGGATTTCATGATTTGCCTCCTTTTGAACAATCCAGTCAATATCATTTGAAACCTTTGTCAGCTTGTACAGGCTACCTGCGTCAGATGGCAGTACGATGAAGGTTTTATGAACTATTAAACTTCTCGAAAGCCTTTGCCTCCTTTTCCCGCTCTATTGGCAGTCCACCCGCATTTCATCCCCTTCCCGAATACTCAAAAGTAACCGGTTCCAACAGGGGCCGCTGGCAATCGTCGCGCATCAATGCGGCAGTTTCTCCGAGTGCGATTTCACGCAGCCTGCACCGCATGTTCAGGACGCCATTACCCGACTCGAATACACCGCAGGTATGCATCGTGCTGCAAGCCGGTTCATTCTCGAAAGCCTCATTTGGTCCGACGTTATTCATGACCGCTACCGGCAAATGAGGATAGCGCCGTCTAGCTTCCCGCACCCATTGCACCAGGTTCACCTGCTGGGTGCAATCGTCTACTGCGCCGTCGACCAGAACCATGTCATAGGCTTCCAGGTCCGGCTCCGGGAAGCTGTCGAGGGTTTTTCGCTCCAGCCTGTGCTTGGATTTTTCAAGCAACAGCTGCAGGAGCTGCCGGGTATCCTGTCTCTCTCCAACCAGTAGAAT
>Ga0134128_10001329_pt1 | contig 31993 bp, 30 predicted proteins | sample KB31754_FD_96462 | JGI IMG/M metagenome (GOLD analysis project Ga0134128, IMG submission 96462) | Terrestrial soil microbial communities with excess Nitrogen fertilizer from Kellogg Biological Station, Michigan, USA - KB3-175-4 | ecosystem: Environmental > Terrestrial > Soil > Unclassified ... | reverse complement strand
GACGTTGAACAGCTTGCCCCAGTATTCCGCCGCGCGCTTGCCCTGGGCGCACCAGGTGGCCTGCAATCCGGCATTGGAGAAGGCCGCCTTGAGCGGCTTTTCCGAGCGCGTGGTCGCCGTCATTTCGGCCGCGAGCGCGGGGCTGATGCCAAATCCGCCGAGCAGCGCCGCGGCGCCCGCGCTGAGAAACAGGTCGCGCCTGTCGAGTCCGTTCGCCATGGTCCTCCTCCCCTTGTCGCGTGCGTCCGTCGCGCACGCTTTATCGAATCTAGAATCCGCCAAGCCCGGGAAATTGTAAAGGGCGGCGGGATTGCACTTTGGACTGCTATCGCCCCCGGCCGAAGGCGATATACTGTTCATCGATTGAAAGGGGAGGCGGGTCATGCAGTTCGGCGTCGGACAGCCCGTGCGTCGCAAGGAGGATCGGCGGCTCATCACCGGCAAGGGCCGCTATCTCGACGACATCGCGCCCGCCAATGCGCTCCGCGCATATCTGCTGCGCTCGCCGCACGGCCATGCGGCGATCCGCTCGATCGATGTCGCCGCCGCGCGCCGCGTAGCCGGCGTCCATGCCGTGCTCACCGGCGCCGATGCTGAAGCCGACGGGGTGAAGCCGGTGCCCTGCCTGGCGCCCGTGCCGGTGAAGCCCGGCACGCCGGCGCAGAATCTGCCGCGCCGCACCGCGCTCGCCACCGACCGCGTGCGCCATGTCGGCGATCCCGTGGCGCTCGTCATCGCCGACAGCCTCGCGCAAGCGAAGGACGCGGCCGAGCTCATCGAGGTCGAGTACGAGATCCTGCCGGCGGTGAGCGATCTCAAGGCGGCGGTGGCGCAGGGCGCGCCGGTGATCTGGCCGGACTCGCCAGGCAACATCAATTTCACCTGGGCCGATGGCGACAAGAAGGCGACCGACAGCGCCTTCGCCAAGGCGACGCGCACCGTCACCGTTGAGGTCGTCAACAACCGCGTCGTGCCCAATTCGATGGAGCCGCGCGGCGCTATCGGAGAATTCGATGGAGGCTCCGGCCAGTACACGCTCTACGCCTCGAGCCAGGGCGCGCATCTGCTGAAGGAGATCATCGCCGGCGCCATCCTGCCCGAGGCCGGAGCGGAGAAGATCCGCGTGGTGACCCCCGATGTCGGCGGCGGCTTCGGCATGAAGATCTTCCTCTATCCCGAATATGTGCTGCTGCTCTGGGCGGCACGGCGCCTGCGCCGGCCGGTCAAATGGATCGCCGAGCGCAGCGAGGGCTTCCTCTCCGACACGCAGGGCCGCGACAACGTGACGAAGGCGGAGCTGGCACTCGACGCCAACGCGAAGTTCCTCGCCATCCGCGTCTCGACCTTGGCGAATATGGGCGCCTATCTCTCGAATTTTGGTCCCTTCATCCCGACCGAGGCGGGGAAGGGGATGCAGGTCGGCGTCTATGCGATCCCGGCGGCTTATGTCGAGGTGAAGGGCGTCTTCACCAACACCGTGCCGGTCGATGCCTATCGCGGCGCTGGCCGGCCCGAGGCCGCCTATATGCTGGAGCGCCTCGTCGAGCGCGCCGGGCGCGAGACCGGCCTCGGCCCGGCCGAGATCCGCCGGCGCAATTTCGTGCCGGCCTCGGCCATGCCGTTCAAGACCGCGCTCGGCCACACCTATGACAGCGGCGATTTCGCCGCCAATCTCGCCAAGGCGCTGGAGGCCGCCGACTGGGCGGGCTTCGCCGCGCGCAAATCGGACTCGGCGCGCCGCGGCAAGCAGCGTGGTATCGGCCTCAGCTATTACATCGAGGTCTGCGGCGGCGCGCCCGGCGTGCCGGCGCTGCTGCGCTTCGAGCGCGACGACAGCGTCACCCTCATCGTCGGCACGCAGTCGAACGGGCAGGGACACGAGACCGCCTATGCGCAGATCGTCGCCGAGCGTCTCGGCATCCCCTTCGAGAAGATCGCTCTGCGTCAGGGCGACACGGCGGCGATGCCGACCGGGAGCTTCACCGGCGGCTCGCGCTCGGTGCCGGTGGGCGGCACCGCCTCGCGCATGGCCGCCGATGTGGTGATCGAGAAGGGCAAGCAGCTCGCCGCCGATCTCCTCGAGGCGGCCTCCGCCGATATCGAGTTTCGCGACGGCACTTACGTCGTCGCCGGCACCGACCGGCTCATCGACATCTTCAGCGTCGCGCGCAAGGCGCCGGAGCCGCTCTCGGGCACGGCCGAGTTCACGCCCGAGGTCGCGACATTCCCCAATGGCTGCCATGTCTGCGAGCTTGAGCTCGATTCCGAGACTGGCACCTGCGCTATCCTGCGCTACACGGTGGTCGATGATTTCGGCGAGGTGATCAATCCGCTGCTGCTCAGCGGACAGGTGCATGGCGGGGTCGTCCAGGGCATCGGCCAGGCGCTCATCGAGCGCACGGTCTACGACGAGACGGGCCAGCTCCTCACCGGCTCCTTCACCGATTACGCCATGCCGCGCGCCGGCGACCTGCCGTCGATCGATTTCCGCTGGAACCCGATCCCCTGCCGCAGCAACCCGCTCGGCATCAAGGGCGCGGGCGAAGCCGGCGCCATCGGCGCACCGCCGGCGGTGATGAACGCGCTCAGCGACGCGCTCGGCGGCACCGACCTCGACATGCCGGCGACGCCCGAGCGCATCTGGCGCGCCCTAGCGCGCTGAGCTTGCCCCCACCTCACCCCAACCCTCTCCGCCCCCATGGGGCGGAGAGGGAGGGCCCCGCCGAAGCGCGGAGCGCGAAGGCGGGAGGGTGAGGTGGGGCGGCGCCGGCATTTGCCGCCGCTCGACACCGCTCTCCCGGGAGCACACCCATGCCCCTCGACCTCCTCCGCCCCTACCGCGCCATGGCGCACAACAATCGCTGGGCGAATCACCGCCTGCTCGGCGCCTGCGCCGCGCTCTCCAATGTCGAATTCGCCGCGCCGCGCATCGGCTTTTTCCGAGTCTCTCGGCAACGCTAAATCACATCCTGGTGGTCGATCGCTTCTATGTGGATGCGATGGAGGGCGGCCGCCTCGGTCCTGTGGCCTGGGCGAATGCCGAGCCCTGCCAGAGCGTGGCCGCGCTCCGCGATGCGCAGAAGGAGATCGACCTGCGCCTCATCGCCGTGGTGGAGGCGCTCGATGCGGAGAGCCTCGGCCGCATCGTCGATCTTCACCGCGAGGACCATGTGCAGCGCGAGCCCATCCACCGCGTGCTCCTCCACCTCTTCCAGCATCAGGTCCATCACCGCGGCCAGGCACACGCCATGCTGAGCAGCACCAAGGTGCCGCCGCCGCAGCTCGACGAATTCTTCATGGCCGAAGAAGCGCCGCTACGCCAAGCCGAGTTCGCGGAACTCGGCTGGACGGAGGCGCGCGTGTGGCGCGGCGACGCCTGACGCCGCCGCCCCCCGCCCGCTACTCCGCCACCGCGCTCGGCGCGTAAGCGGCGCCTGCGCCCTCGCCGCGGCGGCGCTCGGCGCGGCCGAGGCCGAAGGTGGCGGCGGCGGTCAGCAGCGCCGGGAGCGCCGCAAGGGTGAACACTGTCGGGATCGGCAGATGGAGCGCCAGCAAGAGCCCGCCCATCGCCGCGCCCAGCATGGTGCCGATGCGGCCGATGCCGAGCGCCCAGCCAACGCCGGTCGAGCGGATGTAGGTCGGGTAGATCGTCGAGGCGACGGCGTTCATCGCGTTCTGCCCGCCGACGACGCAGAACCCGGCGCCGAAGGCCATCGCCATGATCATCGCCTCGAGCGCGCCGGCGCTGCCGATCAGCGCAATGAAGATCGCCGCGCCGATATAGCCGATGCCGAGCACGGCATAGGCGCCGAAGCGGTCGATGAGCGGGCCAAAGCAGAGCGTGCCGATGCAGCCGCCGATCTGCATCAGCGCCGTGGCCGAAGCGGCGAAGCCCAGGCTGAGCCCGCGGCTGGTGATCACCGTCGGCAGCCATGTGGCGAGGAAGAAGAGGCAGAGCAAATTCATGAAGAACATGATCCAAAGCAGCGTGGTCGAGGGCGCGCGCCGCTCGCGGAAGAGATGCGCCACCGGCACGCCCGTCGCCTTCTCCTCGGTGAGGACGAAGCGCGTGGCCGCGGTGAAGCCGCCTTCAGGCGCGATGCGCTGCATGAGCCGGGCGAGCTTCTCCCCCTCACTGCCGCGCAGCGCCAAGACGCGGATCGACTCCGGCAGCGCCGCCAGCATCACCGGCACCAGCAGCAACGGCAGCGCGCCGCCGGCATAGAAGACGGCCGGCCAACCGAGGTTCTGCACCAGCGCCGCCGTGGCGAAGCCCGCCACCGCCGCACCCAGCGAGAAGCCGAAGAACATGGTCATCACCACCGTGGCGCGGCTCTTCTGCGGCGAGTATTCGGCGGTGAGCGCGATGGCGAGCGGCATGGCGCCGCCGAGCCCGAGCCCGGTGAGAAAGCGCCAGCCCATCAGCCCGCCCACCGTGCTCGCGCTCGGCGTCAGCAGCATGAAGACGCCGAACAGCACGAGGCAGAGGATGATCACCGATTTGCGGCCGACGCGGTCGGCGACGATGCCGAAGACGAGCGCGCCCACCATGAGGCCGATGAGCCCGGCCACCACCACCCGCGTCAGCGCCGGTGGCGGCACCGCAAGCGAATGCGCGATCGCCGGGATGACATAGCCCATCATCTGCGTGTCGAAGCCGTCCATGAAGACGGCGAGCGCGCAGAGGAACGCCACCAGCATCTGAAACCCGCCGACCTTGTGCCGCTCGATCAGCAGCGAGACATCGACGATCCGCTCCTCGGCCATGCCCTTCCTCCCCCTGCGCGGGCCTCGATGCCCCTTCCACCTGAAGCTTTCGCGCCCCTATTAGCTACCACAAAATCACAAATCGCCCCACCTCACCCTACCCTCTCCGCCCCAATGGGGCGGAGAGGGAGGGACCCGCCGAAGCGCGGAGCGCGCAGGTGGGAGGGTGAGGTGGGGTGGAAAGGCAGAGCGATCTTGCTTACCGCAGTCCGGCGCCGCGCGGGTCGTTGAAGCTTTCGACGTTGGTGCCGCGATAGAGGATGCGGACGTTCCGCTCGGTGATGCGGCGGTGGAGCTCGACCATCGCCGGGTCGAGATCGCCGGGCGGCGCCGGCTCCGGCGCGAAATTGCCGAAGCGGTCCTCGCCGCGCACCAAGGTCGCGCTGTCCTCGGACCCCGCGATCTGGCGCACCGTCGTCGGCATGTAGCGGATGGCAAGCCCGATGCGGCGGTCCTCCGAGAGGTTCGGCGGCGAGCCATGGACGAGGCGCACATGGTGGAGCGACATCTCGCCGGGCTCGAGCTCGAGCGGCGCGGTCTGCCGCTCATCGACCTCGACGGCGACCTCCTGGCCGCGCGTCAGCAGGTTGTGCTTGGCGAAGGTGTCGCGATGCGCCACCTGGTCGAAGCGGTGGCTGCCGGGCAGCACGCGCATCGCGCCGTTTCCGGTGTTGGCCGGCGTGAAGGCGACCCAGGCGGAAACCACATCCGGCCGGTCGAGCCCCCAATATGTCGAATCCTGGTGCCAGGAGACGAAGGCCGGGCTCTCGCGCTCCTTGATGAAGAAGCTGCTCGACCAGCAGAGGAGGTCGGGCCCGTAGAGATCCTCGACCGCGTCGAGGATGCGCGGATGGCGCACCAGCGCCGCGAGCCAGGTGAAGAGGAGATGCGGCTTGTGGCGGAGATCGCCCTTGAGCGGCGCGCCGGTGTCGCGCTCGAAGCGCTCGAGCTGCGCCCGGAGCGCCAGCGCCTCCGCCTTCGGCATCACCCGGACCGGCGCAACGAAGCCCTCTTCGCGATACCGCTCGATTTGCGCCTTGCTCAGCAGCTTCGGCATGGAGCGCCCTCCCTTGGAAAAGGCGTAGGGCGGCGCACGGCAAAACGCAACCGCATGGGGTGCAATGCTAGAATGAGCGCGGGTCCCGATGCCGCGCGCGCCACGGCACTGCGTCCGCGCCCCGACACTGCGTCAATGAGGGAGCGGAAAAAATTCTCAACGATGTACATCATTGACGCAGCTCCGCCGCGGCCGCTCTTGCCCGCGCCGCCCGCCCTGCCATACTTGGGTGAACCACGCCCCAGGGGCGAAAGGGAGGAGCCATGCCGATTCCGGTGACCAAGCCCACCCGCGAGGCGATGATGAAATGCGTCGCGCGCTACAAGGATCTCTATCGCGCCGATCGCAGCCTGCCGGATTGCGATGTGCCCGGCTATGAGCGCACCCTCGTCAACGTCATCGGCTTCGCGCCGCCCGAGGCTTCCTCCGACGTCAAGGCCTATTCGCCGGTGGGCGACAAGGCGAAGCCCACCATCAGCCATCTGAAGGCGGGCTTCGGCGTCGCCTTCGTCGAGGCAGAGCCCGGCAAGGGCGTGATGATGCACAATCACGACACCAACGAGACCTTCATGCCGATGGAAGGCGTCTGGCGCGTCACCTGGGAAGGCGACAAGGGCAACGACTTCGTTGATCTCGACCGGCTCGACACGATCTCCGTGCCGCCGCAGATGCAGCGGCAGTTCCATTGCCTCTCCGCGCCCCCGGGCAAGAAGGGCGTACTGCTGGTGGTGATCGGCGGCGATCAGCCGGCGGCCGAGTTCTCGCCCGAGGCCGAAGCGATCCTGGCCGCGCGCGGGCTGATGCCGGCGGCGTGAGGCGCCAAAGCGCCTGAGCCTCCGAGTTCGCGCGCGACTGCCGCTTGTGGCATGGTCGCGGCGATGCGCGGCTCTCGACCCTTCTTCCTCGGCACGGCCTGCTATGCCGGGCTGGCGATCTCATGGTGGCTCTGGGCGCTCTCCGGCGGGTTCCCGGAGGGCGGCCCGTTGCCGCTGGCGCTCTGGCACGCGCATGCGATGATCTTCGGCTATCTCGTGGCGGTGCTGTCGGGCTTTTTGCTGACCACCACGCGCGGCTGGCGGGTTTGGGCGCTCTTCGGTCTCTGGCTCGCCGGTCGCGTTGCGATCGCAGTGACGCTCGCGACGCCGGGCGTCGCCGGGGCGGCGCTCGATCTTGCCTATCTGCCGGCGCTGGCGTTGCTGCGCGATCCACCCTTCTGGCGCCGGCCGAAATGGCCGACAGCCGGCTTTCCCGCCCTGCTGCTCGCGCTCGCCGCGGCTGATCTCGCCTTCTGGCTCGACGCGCTCGGGATTTTTCCCGGCGGCGCGGAGCACAGCCTGCGGCTCGCCGTCGAGCTCATCGCGCTGATGATAGCCGTCATCGCCGGCCGCCTCGTGCCCGGCTATACGCGGGCGATGCTGATCCCGCTGCGCGCGCCGCGCCATGCCGGGCTCGAGGCGGCTTCGGTCGCGGCGCTGCTGCTGCTCATCGCCGCCGACACGGCGGGATGGCCGCGGCTCGCCGGAGGTGCTGCGCTGCTGGCGGCCGCGCTGCAAGCCTGGCGTCTTGCCGGCTGGCGAACCGGCGCCGTGCTCGGCCGGCCGCTGCTGCTCATCCTCCATCTGGGCTTTGCCTGGCTCGTACTTGGCCTGGCGCTCTTCGGCCTGGCGCTGCTCACACCCTGGATCGCACCGGGCGACGCGCTGCACGGCATCACCATCGGCGCCGCGGGCTCGCTGACGCTCGGCATGATGGTGCGCCTCACCCGCTCGCAGGCGCGGCTGCCGCTCGAAACCGACGCCGCGACGAGCGTCGCATTTGCCTGCATCGTCGCGGCGGCGGTACTGCGCGTGCTGGGACCAATGGTTCTGCCGACGCTTGCCGGCGAAGCGATCCTGGCCGCGGGCGTCGCCTGGATTGCCGGATTTGCGCTCTTCCTCGCGCGCTACGCCGTGGTGTGAGCGCGCGCCCGGTTCAGCGGTAGACGAGCACCGGGATCCTGCTGTGCGTGAGCACCTTCATGGTGTGGCTGCCGATCACCAGCGCCGCGACGCCGCCGCGTCCATGCGAGCCCATGACGATGAGATCGCAGCCCTTCGCCTGCGCGGTCTCGATGATGGCGAGATAGGGCGGACCTTGCTCGACATGCACGGTCTCGCAGACGACGCCGGCCGCTTTCGCCGCCTCGGCAAGCTCCGCCAGAATGGCCTTCGCCTCCCGGCGCGCGGCCTGCTCGTAATCGGGCTGTGCATCCGCGGGTATGTTGGCGTCGTGCCAATAGAACGGGTCGGTAACTTTGAGCACGGTCACCCTGGCGTCGAGGCTCTTGGCCAGCGCGATGCCCTGCCGTGCCGCCTTGGTTGCGATGTCCGACCCGTCGGTTGCGATCAAAATATCGCGATACATGGTGGCCTCCCCGGAATAGGACCCCAGATTGCCCGGCAGGCGCGCTGTCGGCATTGATCTGGGTCAACCGGCCACCGTGGATATCCTCACGCCGGCGCGGCGCTCTCCATCTCCGCTTCCGCGGCAAGGCTCTCCCGGCCGCGGAAGATGGTGGCGACGGCGCGGATGCGTCCCCCCTGGCGAAAGCGCAGCGCCGCGTCATGCGCCGCGATGTCGCCGTCGATCTCGATCTTGTCCCAGCTCTGGGCGTGTCCGACATAGTCGATGGCGATGTCGTAGTGCTGGCTCCAGAAGAAGGGCGGCGCGGCGAAGCGCTCGCCTCGTCCCAGCATGTTGCGCGCGGCAGTCTGGCCCTGGCGCTCGGCGACCACCCAATGCTCGATGCGCAGCCGCTCGCCGCTCACGGGATCGGGCCAGCGCGCGACATCGCCTGCGGCGTAGATGCCGGCGACGCTGGTTTCGAGATAGTCGTTGACGAGGATGCCGCGATCGACCTTCAGGCCTGCCCGCTCGGCAAGATCGAGCCGCGGCTTGACGCCGATGCCGACCACCACGAGATCGGCCTCGAGCGCCGTGCCGTCGTCGAGCGTGATACGGTCCTTATTGATCGATGCCACGGAATGGCGCAAATGGAAGGTGACGCCGTGCTCCTCGTGGAGCTTGCGGATGAAATCGCCGAGCTCCGGGCCTAGGACGCGCTCCATCGGGCGCGCTTCCGGCGCCACGACATGGACGTCGAGGCCGCGCTGGCGGAGCGCCGCCGCGCATTCGAGGCCGATGAAGCTTGCGCCGATGATCGCGACCCGGCGCGCCTTTGCCGCGCGTTCGATGATCTCGCGGCTATCGCTGAGCGAGCGCAACATGCGCACATGCGGCAGCTCGGCGCCGGGAATGTTGAGGCGAATGGGCTCGGCGCCGGTGGCGATCAGCAGCTTGTCGAAGGCGAAAACGTGGCCATCGGCGGTTTTCACCTGGCGCCCGCGCGTGTCGATCTCGACCGCGGCGGTGCGGAGCGCGAGATCGATGCCGTTCTCCCGGTAATATTCGGGCGGGCGCAGCGGAATCCAGTCCTCGGGCGCGGTGCCGGCCAGGTAGTCCTTCGACAGGTTGGGGCGATCATAGGGTGGGGCATCGTCGTCGCTCAGCATCGTGATGCTGCCGCCGAACCCCTCGCGGCGCAGCATTTCCGCGGCGGCAAAGCCGGCAGCGCCGCCACCGAGGATGGCGACGCGCTCCGCCGCGGCGCTTGGCGCCGGGCGCGGCGCAGCCTCCCGCGGCTCGAATTTCCGGCGCACATAGGCGCGCCCGCCGCTCTGTTCGACCTGCCAGCAGGAGACGGGAGCGAAGGCGGGCGCCCGCACCGCTTCGCCTGTCCTGAGGCTGAAGCAGGCGTGATGCCAGGGGCAGCGGACCGTATCCCCCACCAGCAGGCCCTCCGCCAGCGGGCCGCCATAGTGGGTGCAGGTTGCGCCGATCGCAAATATCTCGCCGCCCGCGCGGGCAAGCAGCACCGCCTCGCCCTCGACCTGGCCCAGCAGCATCTTGCCTTCGCCGAGATCGCTGAGCGGAATGCCGGATGTGAGATCGGGCCCCGTCGGTTTCGTATCGCCGCCCATCGCCGCCTCCTCGAGCTCCTGGCAATAGACGCGGAAGCCGCCGGAAATGTTCCGGGGGAGTCTCCCGCCGCGCCCGCTCGTCATCGTAAGATGATTCGCGTCAGACGACGAGGGCGTGGGGGCATGGCGGAGGGGCATTCGCTGGGGCGGCAGTTCGGCTGGCTCTGGGCGGGGTTTGCGGTAAGCAGTGTCGGCACCTGGCTCGCCTTCGACGCCTTCCCGCTGATTGCGATCCTCGTGCTGCATGTCGGGCCGACCGAGGTGTCGGTGCTGGCGGCGGCCGGCCTGGCGGTGGGGGCGGCGGCGGCAGTGCCGCTCGGCCCCTGGGTCGAGTTCCGTCGCAAGCGCAGCGTGATGGTGGCGATGGACCTCATCCGCTTTGCCGCGGTGATGAGTGTCCCCGCCGCCTTCGCGCTGGGCCGGCTCAGCTTTGCCCAGCTCGTCCTCGTCTCGGTGATCGTCGCCGCCGCCAACATCGCCTTCAAGGCCGCGAGCGGCGCCGCCTTGAAGGCGCTGGTGCGGCCCGACCACCTCGTCACCGCCAATGCGCGGTTGGAGGCCACGAGCTGGACGGCGATCGCGCTTGGGCCGCCGCTCGGCGGCGCCGCCATCGGGCTCTTCGGCCCGGTGACGACCGTGCTCGCCGACGCCGTCAGCTACCTGCTCTCGGCGCTGGCGATCCGCGCGATCGGCGGCGACGAGCCGCGCCCGGCGCGGCGCGAGGCCCCACGCTTTCGTGCCGGCGAGCTGCTCGAAGGCTGGCGCTACATCCTGGCCCACCTTGCGCTCCGCCCGCTCTTCTTCAACACGGTCCTGGTGAACGGGCTCATCATGGCGACTGCGCCGCTGCTCGCCGTGCTGATGCTGGGCCGCCTCGGCTTCGCGCCCTGGCAATACGGGCTTGCCTTCGGCGCCCCCTGCATCGGCGGCCTCATAGGCGCGCGGCTGGCGCGTCCGCTGGCGGCGCGCTTCGGGCAGCACAAGGTCATGCGCGTGGCCGGGGCGCTGCGCGCCTGCTGGTCTCTCGGATTGGCCTTCATCCGGCCCGGCGCCGGGGGGATCATGCTGGTCATCGTTCTCCAGCTCGGCCTCGTGACCTGCGTGGGCGTGTTCAACCCTGTCTTCGCCGCCTGGCGGCTGGAGCAGACCGGGAGCGACCGGGTTGCCCGCACGCTCGCGGCCTGGTCGGTCACCAGCAACGCCGCCATCGCCGTGCTCACCGCGCTCTGGGGCCTCCTTGCCGGTATCGCCGGTCCGCGCACGGCCATCGCCATCGCCGGCATCCTGCTGCTGGCGACGCCCCTCCTGCTGCCGCGGCGCGGCGGCGCGGAGCGGGAGGAGCGCGCACCCGCGGCGGCGAGCCTCACCTGACCCGGGAAACGACCGGTTGTATGCGCCCAGTCTGGGCGGTGACCAGGCGCACGCCCGCTCGAGAATCCGGGATACGCGCCCTTCGGCGACGCGTGCCCGGCAACGTCCTCATTTCATTTTCTGTCGGCAGCAAAGAGCCAGTTCGCAAGACCGCGCTCGCCGTTGGCTGGCTGCGACGCAGCCTGGATCAGAGCGTGTTCATCGGAATGTCGTGCATGTGAGTCGACTGGCAGCTAACGCCAAATCGTCAGCTGGACGTCGACGGTCGACGCGACAACTTGGCCATTCTGAAAGGCCGGCGTGAAAGTCCACTCGTCCAAGGCGGCCAGCAATAGCCGGTCGAGCGCTGGATTTGGCGTCCCCTGTTTCAAGTCGACGATCGATGAGCCATCGGCTGCAATCCGAAAGCGCGCCGTAACGACAAGCACGCCCTCGCTGGGAGCCATGCCAGCCGGGAGCCGCGGCAAGGGTTCCCGGGTCGCGCGAGCGGCCATGTCGTTATGCGCGACGAACGCGGGATTGCGAGAATAGTCGACGGCCGCCGCTTTTACTTTGGCGGCGATGTGAACCTCCGGTCGCGCCTCGTGCGATCCGCGTCTGGCAAGGATCATGCGTTGCTCGTCCAGAGCGAGGTCGGCAAGCCGCGTCGGCACCGCAGCTTTGCTCTGGGGGCGTGCCAACCGCCGCAAATAACTCACTTCGATGGCCGCAGTCGGCATGGCCGTAGACACCGTGCTGCCTGTCGCTTCGAGGGCCGTCCAGACCTTGGCCGGAGCCATTTTTCTAATCACGTTCGCCGCCACCCGAATCGACCTGTCATCCCGGTCATATATCCGCTGTCCGGGGCGGTAGAGCGCCTGGGCGATGTGCTCGCGATGCGCCGCGATCAGCGCGACTTCCTCCGCGCTGAGCTCAGAATTGACGGCGGGCGCCTGGGGAGAAGCAACAATCGACGGCCCGTCCTCTTGGGTTGCCACCGACGTAAAAATCTCCGGCGAGGCGGGCAGCGCTGGCGACGCCGGTGTTCCAAATTTCCGAGGCGTCGGCTTGTGCGCCGGCGGCCGGGGCGCACTTGCAGCAGCAAGCGCAAGGGGCGGTCCGGGTATCGGTGGCGGCATGTCCACAACTGCGTGCGGCGGCTTGGGCGCCGGTGCGGGGGTCGGCCGCGTGACCTTGTCGGCGGTGCCCTTGCGATCCGCGGGGGGCGGCGCTGGTTTCATTGCCAGCAGGCGCCGAGATACTGGCACGCTCGGAGTTGCCGCGACGGTTCGTACCGGCCGCTCCTGGAATGGCAGGAGTATGACCAAAAATGCGCCGGCCAGCAGCCAGGAGAGGCGCCCCCAAGACCAGGCGCGATAGCGTCGCTCGCCGGAGAAATGGAGGCGAAGAGCGATCCTTCGCCCTAGCTCTGCGGCCGGCCCGGCGGCCGTATCATCGTAACGTGCCGACATCTATGAGCCGTCCTCAACTGCCGAAAACCCGCACACAGACCCTCGAACCAGCTTGCACCCGTGCTCGCCACTTGGCAACGAAGCGCCCGAGACACCGCGTCTCAGCAGCACCGGCCATGACGAGCCCGAGGACAGCACCATCAGGCTTAGTGTGAAGGTGTTTCTGGGCTGATTGTGCGTCGCGTCTCTCGCGCTGCTCGTCGCCGGCGTGGTCGAATCTCGGTCGACCTCTTCTTGAGCATTGCACGCCGCCCAGACGCCTGATGGTCTGCAGCTGGGGCAAGTCCCTCAAGGAAGATGTGCGTGACGAGTTCGGCATGGGCCCGAATCGCGCTCTCCGGCACGCGATCGATGATTTTGTAGAATAGCAGACCAACCCAGTTGCTCTCGATCATGCGCAGGAAAATCGCGGCGACCCGCTCCGGTTCCGCGTCAAAGTCGAGCCAACCGCGGGCGCGATAATCCGCCATGACGTCTTCCAGCGCCTTGCGGGCCAGCATGTCGCGGATGATCCGCCGCAGCGCTGGCGAGTGCGGCGCCTCGCTGGTAAAGATGCGGAAGAGCGCGATGTACTCCGGGTTGGTGAAGGTCGTCAGCTGCTGGCGCGCCAAAGCCGTGAGCCGAGCGCGTATGTCTGCCGTCTCTGGCAATGCCTCTGGCGTCGCGCGAGCCCATATCCGCTCAAGACGGGTGCGCAGTAGCTCTTCAAACAGCAGGTCCTTGTTGCCAAACCAGGCGTAAAGCGTCTCCTTGGAGGCCTGTGCGCATCGCGCGATGTCGAGCATTGTGGTACCGCCGAAGCCCTTGTCGGCGAACACCGCAAAGGCGGCATCCAATATCTCTTCACGGCGTGCCGCATCGCCTTCGCGCCCCGCGGCACCGCCGTTCGCCGTCCGCCTCGTCCGTTTCATCGACGACCTGAAACCTCCGCAAGGACGCAGTACTCCATGAATCCTAGCTAGCGCATTCGCCCGGCGCGTGCCAGGGACAGTCGGCGCGGGCGGACACCCGCGCGAACGTACCGGCTCGTACGCCAAACGACAAAAACCTCATAGTTGACCAGTCCCGTACCGTACGGTACTGATATCATACGAGGGCGAGCAGCGACAGCGCAAGGCGTCCGAGCAACCCGGCGCTGAGGCGAGATAGGAGCGACATGCCAAGCATCATGCGAATGGAATCAGTGCTCGCGGTGGGCGGCGTGGCGGTTTATCCGCTGGTGGCGCTCGCTTTCATCATCGCAGTGATCGTTCTCGAGAAAACCTTTGTCCTCTGGCGGCGCACGCGCCTCACTGGACCAGTCGTCGCGCTGGTGGAGAGCGATGGCGTCGCCTGGGACGAACTCCGCGCCGGCGTCGCAGCCCTTGGGCCGCGCAACTATTTTGCGCGGTTCTTCGACGTCCTACTCGAATACCGCAGGCGGCCGGCCTGGTGGGTGGAATCGCGGGCGGCGGACGAGGCGAGCCTCATCGAGAAATCGCTGGGCCGCTGGCTCTGGGTGCTGGAGACGACGGTCACTGCCGCCCCGCTGCTCGGATTGCTCGGCACCATCATCGGCATGGTCCGCGCGTTTCACCTCTTTGGCGCCAACGGGCTGGTCAATCCGAGCGGTGTCACCGGCGGCGTGGCACAAGCGCTTGTCGCCACGGCGCTCGGCCTCTTCATCGCGCTGATCGCGCTGTTCGCCTTCAATTTCTTCGCCCAGCGGCAAGCGCAGATCATGGACGAGATGGAGCGGTTCGGCACGCGCCTCGTCGATCGCATCCGCCTGGAACAGGATGGAGCCCACCATGAAGCTGCGTAGGTCGCGCGCAGGGCGCAAAGGACGCATCGAGATCATCCCGATGATCGACGTCATGTTCTTCCTGCTGGCGACCTTCATGCTGGCGTCGCTGTCGCTGCAGAACCTGAATTCGCTGGCGGTCAATCTGCCGGCGGGCCATGCGGCGCCGATGGCCGCGTCGGCACCTCTGACGCTGACGGTAACCCGGCAGGGCGATCTGCTGCTGAACCAGGCGCCGGTTACCATCGATACTCTGGCGGCGAATCTGCAGCCCTTGCTTGCCGATCACGCGGGCAAGGTCGTCGTCGCCGCCGACAGTGGCGCGCCGAGCGGCGTTGTCGTCGAGGCGATGCTGCGCGCCCGCGAGGTCGGCGCCGCGCATTTCCTCATGGCGATCAAGCACGAGTAAGGCGCCATGCCGATTGCGAGCGCTGCCGACACACCCTGGCGGAGGCTGCCCTGGCTTGTGCCGCCGGCATTGGCGATCTCGGTCGCGGTGCTCATCGCCTTCGATCGAATCCTGAGCAGCGGATTTGAAGGACCGGGACCGACGCCGCCGGTTGAAGTCAGCGTATTGGAGCTGCCGCAGCCCGTGGCACCGCCGAGCCCTGTTGCGCCGCCGCCCGTGGCTCCGGCGCCGCCCTCCGCCGCGCCCGTGCTCGCCCCGCCGCAGGCCCCGCCGGCACCTTTACCTCGCCCTGTCGTGTCCGCGCCAAAGCCAGAGCCGTCGCCCATACCGGCCGCCCGCGTCAAGCCTGCGCCGCCTCCCCAGTCTCGAGTTGCGGCGCAAATCCCGCCCGACGTGAAACGACAGCCGAGAGCCAAGCCTTCTCCGGCCACGAAAAGCGGTCGAGAGCGCCTGGACCGCATGTATCACGTCGGCCACGACGAAGCCGGCAATCCCGTCGAGCCGACCGAGGGTCCGCTTCGCGCCGCGGGAAGCGCGCGAGTGCCGCCGCTCACCAAGGAGCAATGGGCGGCGCTCGACAGGATTTATGGGGTCGGCGCCGGGACCGGCGCTGCCTCGCCCGAGGTGATGAAGGGGTCACTTCGTGCCGCCGCGAGCGTGCGGCTGCCACCGCTCACCAAGGCGCAGTGGGCGCATTTGGATCGGCTCTATCATGTGGGCCTGAGCGGTTACTTCGATCTGTCCCAGCTCCAGGGAGCCGAGCTGCAGAGCGCGGCGAGCGAAGCCGAGCAGCGGGGTCGCCCCGTCATCGCGGCCGTGGTCAAGACGCCGATCGCGCCCATCGACTATTCGCGCAATCCCGCTCACGTCGCGCATAGCGACATGGCTGCTCGTGCCATGGCGCAGCCATTGCCGCGCCTGCCCGCCGGATTGCGGCTGCAGCACCTCCCGACGGGTGTCGTCGCGCGCTTCCACATCGCTGCCGACGGGGCGGAAAGCGTGGAACTGCAGCAGCCCACCTCGGACGAGGCATTGGACCGCATACTCCTCGACGCGCTGAAGATGTGGCGCTTCACACCGGCTTACAAAAATGGCCAGGCTGTCGCGTCGATGGTCGACGTGCAGTTGACGATCTCCACCCCCAAATAGGCTCAGGCGCCAAGATTCGCGACTTGACCGGGGCGCCGTCCGGCGCCGGCCTTACCGGGAGATGGACCAATCGTCAGTCCCGCGCAGAGCGCGCTCGCCAGCGAAAGTCCTGCGGCGATCAGCATGATCGCACGAAAGCTCAGCACGAAAGAATCCTGCAAGGCCCGCTCGAGGTCCTGGCGCATCTCGCCTGCGATGTGCGCCGGCACCGTCGCTTCAGCGAGCTTCGGCACCTCGGCGGTGAGGGCGCGCTGGATGTCCGGCGGTGTCTGCAGCGCGGCAAGGCGCGCGTCGAGCGCCGCGCCGAAGATCCCCGTTGCGACAGCGCCGAGGAGCGCCACCGCGAGCATGCCGGCAATTCGCGAGACGGCGTTGTTGATGCCCGAAGCCGCTCCGGCATACCGCTCTTCGACCGCGCTCATGACGGTGGTGGTGAGCGGTGCAACGCTGACCGCCATGCCGAGCCCGAGCACCGTCATGCCGGGCAGGAAATTCGCCCAGTAACTGTTGCCGATCCCCGGCAGCGCGAAGAGCGCGAAACCGGTGGCGGCGACCACCGGGCCGACGATCAAGGGAGTGCGCGCGCCGTAGCGCACGATAAGCCCGCCGGACCAGCGTGAGAGCGCGCCCATGATCAGGGTGAAGGGCAGGAATGCGGCACCCGCTGCCGCCGCCGAATATCCCTGGATCTGGATGAGATTGAAAGGCAGGAAGAAGAAGGCGCCGCCCAGCGCGAAGTAGAGGAGGAAAGTTGCTGCATTGGCGCCGCTGAAGCTGCGCGAGCGGAAGAGGCCGAGCGGCATCATCGGGGCGGCGACGCGCGCCTCCGCCCTGACGAAAAGCGCGAGCGCCAGCGCACCGGCGACGAGTGCGCCCAGGACGGACGGCGCGCGCCAGCCGAAATCGGAGACGGCGGTCAGGCCATAGGCGAGCGCCGAGAGGCCGAGTAGGGCGAGAACGCCAGCGCGTCCGTCTAGGCTGCCCTCGGCGGTCTCATCCCGGCTTTCCGGCACATGCCGGAAGGTGATCGAGAGGGTTGCGAGCGCGATCGGCACATTGATGAAGAAGATCGCGCGCCAGCTGAGCGCGTCCACAAGCCAGCCGCCGAGGACCGGCCCAAGCGCCGTGGTGAGCGCCGAGAAGCCGGCCCAGGTGCCGATCGCCCGGCCTCGCTCTTCTGCCGGAAAGGCGGCGCTGATGATCGCGAGGCTGCTCGGCACCAGGAGCGCGCCGCCCACCCCTTGCACCGCCCGCGCGGCAACGAGCGAAAGGGCGCCGGGCGCCACGCCGCAAGCGACCGAAGCGGCGGCGAAAAGGGCGATGCCGAGCGCGAAAACGCGCCGCCGGCCGAGGCGGTCGCCGGCCGCGCCGCCGAGCAGGACCAAGGCGCCGAGCATCAGCATGTAGGCATTGGCCACCCACTGCGCGCCCTCGAGCGATGCGGCGAGATCGGCCTGGATGGCCGGTAGGGCGACAGTGACGACAGAGGTGTCGATGAACGCCATGCTCGATCCGAGAATAGTCGCGGTCAGGACCCAGGGCTTGGCGTATGCGGCGCAGCCCGGTCCTTCCGCCGCGGCGCGGACAACGCCCTCATCGCAGGGGCCACGCCCCAGACCGATCATCGGCCGGTTGGCGTCCGCTCCGCCCGGTGGATCGTCGTGCCGATCATCAACGCCATCCTCAGCCACCGCGCTCTGCCCTCGGCGCGGTGCTGGCGGTGCTCTTCCAGACGCTCGTCGCGCTGCGCTAGGCCGCAGCGCCGAACCGCCTTGAGCCTATCACACGTCGAGGTTCGCCACCTCGAGCGCGTTCTGCTGGATGAAGTCGCGCCTTGGCTCGACCAGGTCGCCCATCAGCGTCGAGAAGGTCTCCTCGGCGACATCGGTATGCGGCACCTTCACTTGCAGCAGCGAGCGCGCATCGGGATTGAGCGTCGTCTCCCAGAGCTGGTCCGGGTTCATCTCGCCGAGGCCCTTGTAGCGCTGGATGTCACCCTTCTTGGGGCCGAGCTCCATCACCGCCTCGACCAGCTCGGAGGGGCCGGTGACGGTGATCTCCTTCTCCTTGGCGACGAGCTTGCCAGGCTTGGAATAAACCTCCTGCAGGTCCTCGGTGCGCTCGTCGAGCCGCCGCGCCTCGGCGCTCCTGAGCAGCGCGGCGTCGAGCACGCGGCGTTCGGTGACGCCGTGGCGTGTCCGCGTCAGCACGAAGCCTTCCTTCGCCACCACCTCGCCGCTCCAGCCGCGCTCGCTCGCGGCGGCGAGCTGGTCGAGGCGCGTCGCCAGGTAGCGCACGGCCTGCTGCGCCGCGTCCTTGTCGTCGAGCAGCGCCGAATCGAGCAATCCGGCGATGGCCGCCTGCTCCACCACCTGGCGCGAGCCTACTTTGCGCTGCGGCGGTTGCAGCAGGTTGCGCACATGCCGCGCGCGCTCGACCAGCTCCCGAAGGTCGTTGGCCGAGCGCTGCACGCCGTCATGCTGGCGGAACACCGCATCCCTGAGGCCGGCCGAGATGCAGTACTCCTCGAGCGCCGGATCGTTCTTGAGATAGACCGATTTGCCCGCGCCGCGCTTCACCTGGTAGAGCGGCGGCTGGGCGATGTAGAGGTATCCGCGCTCGATCAGCTGCGGCATCTGGCGGAAGAAGAAAGTGAGCAGCAGCGTGCGGATATGGCTGCCGTCGACATCGGCGTCTGTCATGATGACGATGCGGTGATAACGGGCCTTCTCCGCGTCGAATTCCTCCGGCCCGATGCCGGTGCCGAGCGCGGCGATGAGCGTACCGATCTCGGCTGAGCTCAGCATCTTGTCGAAGCGCGCGCGCTCGACATTGAGGATCTTGCCCTTGAGCGGCAGGATTGCCTGGAAGCGGCGGTCGCGCCCCTGCTTGGCGGAACCGCCGGCGCTGTCGCCCTCGACGATGAAGAGCTCGCTCTTGGCGGGGTCGTCTTCCTGGCAGTCGGCGAGCTTGCCCGGCAGATTGGCGATGTCGAGCGCGCCCTTGCGCCGCGTGAGATCGCGCGCCTTGCGCGCAGCCTCGCGCGCCGCGGCCGCCTCGACCACCTTGGCGACGATGCGCTTGGCGTCGGCGGGATGCTCCTCGAACCACTGCTGCAGCTTGTCGGCGACCACCCCCTCGACCACCGGCCGGACCTCGGAGGAGACGAGCTTGTCCTTGGTCTGCGATGAGAATTTGGGATCCGGTACCTTGATCGACAGGATGCAGGTGAGCCCCTCGCGCATATCCTCGCCGGTGAGCGGCACCTTCTCCTTCTTGGCGATGCCGCTCTCATTGGCGTAGCCGTTGATCGTGCGCGTCAACGCGGCGCGGAAGCCCGCCAGATGCGTGCCGCCGTCGCGCTGCGGGATGTTGTTGGTGAAGCACAGCATCGTCTCGTGATAGCTGTCGGTCCACTCCATCGCGACCTCGACGGTGATGCCGTCGCGCTCGGACGTCATGGAGATCGGGGCGCCGTGCAGCACCTGCTTGGAGCGGTCGAGATATTTGACGAAGGCTTCGAGCCCGCCTTCGTAATGCATCTTCACCTGCTTCGGCTCGACGCCGCGCGCATCGGTGAGGACCAGGCTCACGCCCGAATTCAGGAAGGCGAGCTCGCGCAGCCGGTGCTCCAGCGTCTGGAAGTCGAACTCCGTGCGGGTGAATGTGGCCGTGCTCGGCAGGAAGGTGATCTCGGTGCCGGTCTTGTGGCCGGCCTTGCCGTCGCCGGGCAGCAGCGGGGCCGCCCCGACATCGGCGAGCGGCGCTTCGGGATCGCCGTCGGCAAAGCGCATGAAGTGCTCGCGCCCGCCGCGCCAGATGCGCAGCTCGAGCCGCGAAGAGAGCGCATTCACCACCGAGACGCCGACCCCGTGCAACCCGCCCGACACCTTGTAGGAATTCTGGTCGAACTTACCGCCGGCATGGAGCTGGGTCATGATGACCTCGGCCGCCGAGACGCCCTCCTCCGCATGGATGTCCACGGGAATGCCGCGGCCATTGTCGCTGACGGTGCAGGAGCCGTCGGCATTGAGCGTCACCGCAACCGTGTCGCAATGTCCCGCGAGCGCCTCGTCGATGGCGTTGTCGACGACCTCGTAGACCATGTGATGCAGGCCCGAGCCGTCATCGGTGTCGCCGATATACATGCCCGGGCGCTTGCGCACGGCATCGAGGCCGCGCAGCACCTTGATCGACTGCGCAGTGTACTCGTCCTCGTGCTCTGGCGGTGTCTGCGGAAGTGCTGGTTCGCTCATCTCACTGTCCCTGTTCGCTCAGCGCGGCGCGATCGTGCCGTCAGCCACGCCGAAAAACTGTGCGCTTTGCTCGAGCCCGGCGAAGAGGCCGGGATCGGTGCCGGTGAGCCAAGCCTGGATGCCGAGCCCGGTGATCTCTGCGAAAAGCGCGTCCCGGCGCTTTGCGTCGAGATGCGCCGTCACCTCATCGAGCAGCATCACCGGCGCCATGCCGCGCAGTGCCGCCTGCAGCCGCGCCTGTGCCAGCAGCACGGAGATCAGCAGCGCTTTCTGTTCTCCGGTCGAGCATTGCGCGGCGGCCATGCCGCTTGCGGCGTGATGGACCGCGAGGTCGCCGCGATGCGGGCCCACCGTGGTGGTGCCGCTCTCGCCATCGACGCGCCGCGCCGCGCCGAGCCGAAAGCGCAGCTCCTCCTCGGCGGCGAGCGCCGGCTTCTCCCCGAGCCACTGCTCGATCTCGCCGGTGAGCGCAAGTCGCGCCGCCGGGAAGGGGCCCTCCGCCTCGCGGCAGGCGCCGTCGAGCCGCGCCGTCGCATCGCGCCGCGCTGCCGCCACGGCGATGCCGTTCTCGGCCATACGGCTCTCCAGCGCCGTAAGCCAGGCGGCGTCGGCCGGCCCGTCGCGCAGCAGCCGGGCACGCTCCCGCATCGCCTGCTCATAGGCGCCGACCCGCGCGGCATGCTCGGGATCGAAGCCATAGACCAGCCGGTCGAGGAAGCGGCGCCTCGGCGCGCTCGCCTCGAGGAAGAGCCGGTCCATCTGCGGCGTGAGCCAGACCAGGCTCAGATGCTCGCTGAGCGCCGTCTGGCTCTTGGCCGCGGCGCCGTCGATGCGCAGCAGCCGGCGCTCGCCGCTCTCGCTTGTGGCGTCCCGACCGGTACCGATCTGCACCGCTCCGCGCGGGGTCGCCACGGTGGCGGCCACCGTCCAGGCGCGGCCCGGGCTCGCCGCCGCCTCGCGCCGGTCGATCTCGGCGAGCTTCGCGCGGCGCATGCCGCGGCCCGGCGCCAGGAAGGAGATCGCCTCAAGCAGGTTGGTTTTGCCCGCGCCGTTCGGCCCGGTGAGCACCACCGGACGCTCGTCCGCCGCCAGCCGGGCGCTGGCGTAGCTGCGAAAATCGGTGAGCGTGAGGCGGGTCACGGCGGGGCGCGCCGGCGCGGCGGCGTGTGCCGCAGTCATGCCCTCTATATGGGTATCCGCATCCCGTTCTGCCAGCATCGGCAAGGAGATAGCCGCCTCGTCCCGCACTCTCTGAAGGCTCTCAGACGCGCATCGGCATGAGCACGTAGAGCGCGCTCTGATCGGCCGAGTCGCGCACGACGGTCGGCGATGCCGCATCCGCCATGGCAAAGCGCGCGCCCTCGCCCTCGATCTGCTCGGTGATGTCGAGGAGATAGCGGGAGTTGAAGCCGATCTCGAGCGGCGAGGCGTTGTAGCGCACCTCGATCTCTTCGGTGGCGGTGCCGTTTTCCGGGCTGGTCGCCGACAGCATGAGGCTGCCGCGCTCGATGGTGAGCTTAACCGCCCGGCTCTTCTCGGTCGATATGGTGGAGACGCGGTCCACCGCCTCGGCGAATTCCTTGCACTGGACCTCCAGCACCTTGTCGTTGCCGGAGGGGATCACCCGATCGTAATCGGGGAAGGTGCCGTCGATCAGTTTCGAGGTCAGCAGGGTATTGCCGAAGCTGAAGCGGATCTTGGTGTCCGAAAGCGAGATCTGCACATCCTGGTCGATCTCGTCGATGAGCTTCCGGAGCTCGGTCACCGTCTTGCGCGGCACGATCACCCCCGGCATGCCTTCGGCGCCTTCGGGGAGCGGAACCTCCATCCGTGCCAGGCGGTGACCGTCGGTCGCTACCGCGCGCAGCATCGGCACGTCGTTGCTCTTGGCCGCGTGCAGGAAGATGCCGTTCAGGTAATAGCGCGTCTCCTCCATCGAGATCGCGAAACGCGTGCGGTCGATGAGGCGCTTCAGATCCGCTGCCGAGAGGGTGAAGCTGTGCGCCAGATCGCCGCCGGCCATCAGCGGATAATCCTCCGGCGGCAGGCAGGCCAGCGTGAAAGTGGACCGGCCGGAGCGCAGCGTGAGCGCGCCCTTGTCGCCGGCCGCGTCGAGCTCGACCTGCGCGCCTTCGCGCAGCTTGCGTACGATGTCGTAGAGCGTATGGGCCGGCGCGGTGGTCGCGCCCTTGCGCGCCAGCTGCACCCCCACCGCGGCGACGATCTCGAGATCCATATCGGTTGCGGAGAGCGCGAGTTCGCCATTCTCGGCGCGGAGCAGCACGTTCGACAGGATCGGAATGGTGTTGCGGCGCTCGACGACGCTCTGCACATGGCCCAAGGCGCGAAGCAGCGCGGCGCGTTCTATGGTCAGCTTCATGGCGGCGAGTTCACGCTCGTTGTGGCGGTTGCCGATGCCCCGGCGGCCTCTTCGGAAGGCCTCCGGAACCCCCGCCGCAGCGGCCCGGGGGACCCCAGCGGAACGGTGTGGCACTATAGCATAAGGGAGAGGGCGGGTACACCCGCGGAAGGGGCCAAAAAGGCCGGAAAAAGCCGGGGTTAGCCGACCTCCGGCGGGCTGGTTTTCAAACCTCGGCCGGCGGTTTTCAGTTCCCGGCCCGGCTCGCCGGTACCGCCTCTGACAACCGACGACGGATCAGGTTTCCAGCATCCGGCGCAGCAGCTCGATATCCTCGGCGAGCGTGCGGTCGGAGGAGCGCAGCTCGTCGATCTTGCGCACCGCATGCATCACCGTCGTGTGGTCGCGGCCGCCGAACTTGCGGCCGATCTCCGGCAGGGAGCGCGGGGTGAGCTGCTTGCAGAGCCACATCGCCACCTGGCGCGGCCGCGCCACGGCGCGTGCCCGGCGGGCGGAATGCATGTCGGAGAGGCGGATGTTGTAGTGCTCTGCCACCCGCTTCTGGATCTCGTCGATGGTGACGCGCCGGTCATTGGCGCGCAGCAGGTCGTGCAGCACCTCCTGCGCGCTCTCGATGGTGATGGCACGGCCGACCAGCTGGGCATGGGCGACGATGCGATTGAGCGCGCCTTCGAGCTCGCGCACATTCGAGGTGATCTTGTGCGCCAGGAATTCCAGCACCTTCAGCGGAAGCTGCATGCGCTGCTGCTCCGCCTTGGCCTGGAGGATGCCGAGGCGCAGCTCGTAATTGGTCGGGTGGATGTCCGCGACGAGCCCCCAGCCGAGGCGGGAGCGCATGCGCTCCTCCATGCCCTCGAGATCGGAGGGCGACTTGTCGGCCGAGATGATGACCTGGCGATTCTGATCGACCAGCGCATTGAAGGTGTGGAAGAACTCCTCCTGAGTGGAGTCCTTGCCGCTGATGAACTGCACATCGTCGATCATCAGCACGTCGACCGAGCGGAACTGCTCCTTGAAGGCCATCGTGTCCTTGAAGCGCAGCGCCCGGATGAACTGGTACATGAATTTCTCGGCCGAGAGATAGATCAGCTTGCGCGACGGATCGTGCTTGCGGATGTGCCAGGCGATGGCGTGCATGAGATGCGTCTTGCCGAGGCCGACGCCGCCATAGAGGAAGAGTGGATTGAACGGTACGGCGCGGCCCGGCCCGACCGAGGATTCGGCGACGCGCCGCGCGGCGGCATGCGCCAGCTCGTTCGGCTTGCCGACGACGAAATTCTCGAAGGTGAAGCGCGGATCGAGCGCCGCGCCGATCTCCTTGTCCTCGACCGGCTCGGGCGAGGTTGCCGCCTCCTTGTCGCGCAGCGATTCCCGGGCCACCGCCGGAGCGGCCGGCGGCACCGGCGCCGCGCCGGCGGCGCCGACGACGATGTCGATGGCGGTGATCGAGGAATTCTCGGCGTTCCACAGCGCGCGGATACGGTCGGCGTAGTGGGCGGCCGCCCAGTCGCGCAGGAAGCGGGTGGGCACGCTGATACGGACGCGCCCCTCGACGACATCGTCCAGCGTCATCGACTTCAGCCAACTGCGATACGCGGCTTCACCGAATTCATCGCGCAGCTTGCCACGGACGCGCGCCCATTGCGCCTGCACTTCGCTGCCGCCGTCCCCGGCAACCGACGTCTTGTTCGCCATGCCGTCACTCCTGCGCGCAAGCATGCGATGCGACGCCGGTCATGGGAAGGCGTACGCGATCCGGCGCTACGCCCGTCAACATCCCGATACGAAGTTTTGCGATTGCTCCCGGCGCGCTTTTCGCAACCGGGCTGGCTTCTGTTTCCACCGTATCCCCCCGAAGAAACTCACTCGCTTGAACGCAAGTTCCCTCATTCGGCGCTGGAGAGTTTTCCCTCGCCGATCCCCGAAGTTCGGTAAGCGCAGTTACACGAGCGTGCTAAACTTTTACCTACTCGCCCACCGCTAAGCACTTGTCAGCAATGGTCGGCAACGCATCCTATCCGTCTTGCACCGTCGCAGGTCTGCTGTTGCCTTCCGACGACAACTCTAACGAAGCGCGCGGACAGATTGCAATAAAATCGAAGCGCGAATTGCCACATTTTTTTCATCCTGTGGCATGGGCGTCGCATCCAATACGCCGAGCGCACGCGGTTCGAAACGAAAAGTGCTGCCGCTTCGAATGCTTGCGCGCCGATGCTCGCGCGCATTGTCGTTGTAAGGATCAGAGCGTCTTGATGCGCGCGGAAAGACGCGACAATTTGCGCGCCACGGTGTTCTTGTGCAGCACGCCCTTCTGCGCGCCGCGCTGCATCTCCGGCTGCGCCTCGCGCAGCGCGGTGCGTGCGGCTTCCTTGTCGCCGGAAGCGATCGCCGTCTCGACCTTCTTGACGAAGGTGCGGATCCGCGACAGCCGTGCGCGATTGACCGCCGTGCGGCGCGCCGTCTGGCGGATGCGTTTTTCTGCCGAAACATGTGTGGCCATGAGCCGACCTGCCGTCTTCGAACTTGTCCTACGGGGAGGCGCGCTTATAGCTTCGCGCTCCGGTGGCGTCAAGGAGGGGCCGGGCGAAGCCTTCAGCCCGTCAGCGATCAGCTATCTAGCCGACATGGGTCTCGGTCTGGTTAACGCCGGTTAACATACCGCGCGCGGGCGCCGCTGACGGCTGAACGCTCGCCGCTCACTTATTTCTAAAGTTCGGCTTCCGTTTCTCAACGAAGGCGGCCATGCCCTCCTTCTGATCCTCGGTGGCGAACAGCGAGTGGAAGACGCGGCGCTCGAAGCGCACGCCTTCGGCGAGCGTCGTCTCGTAGGCGCGGTTGACGGCTTCCTTGGCGATCATCACCGATGGCCGCGACAGCTCGGCGATGCGCCGGGCGACGTCGAGCGCCTCGCCGAGCAGCTTTTCGGCCGGTACGACCCGGCTGACGAGCCCGCTGCGCTCGGCCTCGGCCGCATCCATGGTGCGGCCGGTGAGGATCATGTCCATCGCTTTCGCCTTGCCGACGAAGCGGGTGAGGCGTTGCGTGCCGCCGGCTCCCGGGATGACGCCCAGCAGGATCTCGGGCTGCCCGAACTTCGCCGTCTCGGCGGCGATGATGGTGTCGCACATCATCGCCAGTTCGCAGCCGCCGCCCAATGCATGGCCCGCCACCGCGGCGATGATCGGCTTGCGGCAAGTGGTGACCCGCTCCCACCCCTTTGTGATGAAATCGCCGAGATAGACATCCATGTAGCCGCGTCCGGCCATCTCTTTGATGTCGGCGCCGGCGGCAAATGCCTTGTCGCTGCCGGTGATCACCACGGCGCCGATCGCGTCATCGGCTTCGAAGGCGTCGAGCGCCTGGCCCATCTCGCGCACCAGCGCATCGCAGAGCGCATTGAGCGCTTTGGGGCGATTGAGGCGGATGAGGCCCACGGCATCATGGGTCTCGACCAGGATCAGTTCGTAAGCCATGGCGGGGACTCTCCGGTGAAAGGCCGCTAGCGCGGCGAGAGCGTGAAGCCGACGGCGAGCGCGTTCTCGGCATCGTGGAAATCGAGCCGCAAGGTTTCGCCCTCGCGGCGCCAGGAATTGCTGCCGGCCGGCTTCCAGCCGAGCTGCGGCAGCGTCTGGGCATAAAACGCGTGTACCGCGGCGCGCGTCACCTTGCCTCGTGCCTGCGCCTCGACGATGCGCCCTTGCGGCTTGTCGAAGGTGAGGGCGGAGCCCGGCACCGGCTGCAGCCCGGGCATCAGCGGCACGTCCTCGGTGCCGGCGACGAATTCATCCGCCAAGGCCGGCAGCGGCGCCAGCAGCAGCAGGAGCGACAGCACGAGGCGGCGGAGCAGCATGGCAGAGTTTGTCCTCAGCGCTGGCGCTTGGCGCAATAGAAGGTGGAGCGGCCGCCCTGCACGATGCGGCGGATGCCCTTGCCGCAATCGCAGCCGGGGCATTGCTCGCCTTCCTTGCCATAGACCGCCCAATGGTGCTGGAAATAGCCGAGCTCGCCGGAAGCCTGGACATAATCCCTGAGGCTCGAGCCGCCGGCGGCGATGGCACGCTCGAGCACGTCACGGATTGCCAGCGCCAGCCGCTCGGCGCGCGGTCCGACCACCGTCTCGGCAAGGCGCCGCGGCGACAGCCCTGCATGATAGAGACTCTCCGACACATAGATATTGCCGAGCCCGGCGACGATGCGCTGGTCGAGCAGCGCCGCCTTGATCGGCGTCGCCTTGCCGGCGAGCCGTGCGGCGAGCGCCGGGCCGTTGAATTCGTTGCCGAGCGGCTCGGGCCCGAGATGGGCGAAGAACTTGTGCTGCTCCAGCTCCCCTTCGCGGGCGTAGTCGAGCATCCCGAAGCGCCGCGCATCGTTGAAGCGCAGCTCCGCCCCGTCCTCGAGCGTGAATACCACGTGATCATGCGGATCGGGTGGAGCGGAGGCGCCGGGCTCGGAGAGCACCAGCCGGCCGGACATGCCGAGATGGGCGATGAGGACGCCGCCATCGTCGAGATGGGCAAGGATATATTTGGCCCGCCGCCCGAGACGCTCGACGCGCCTGCCCTCGACGCGCTCGCGCAGATCGGCGGGCATCGGCAGGCGCAGATCACTGCGGTTGAGAGTGAGCCGCTGCACGCGGCGCCCTTCCATGCGCAGCGCCAGTCCGCGTCTCACCGTCTCGACTTCGGGCAGCTCCGGCATGGGGTACGATTGGCGCTCCTCGTCTCTCCGGGCTATGTTGCAGCACATGGCGGGCAGCGAGACAAGCGGCGAGGCCGATTTCGGCTATCGCCGGGTCAAGGCCGAGGAAAAGGCGCGCCTGGTGCGCGATGTCTTCGACAGCGTCGCGGACCGGTACGACCTGATGAACGACCTGATGAGCGGTGGCGTGCACCGGCTATGGAAGGCCGAGCTCATCGACCGGCTGGCGCCGCGTCCGGGGCAGCACGTCGTCGATGTCGCCGGCGGCACCGGCGATATCGCGCTCAGAATCCTCAATCGCGCCGCCGGCGCCCGCGTCATGGTGTGCGACATCAACGAATCCATGCTGCGCCGCGGCCGCGACCGCGCCATCGATGCGGGCCGGCTCGCGGGCATCGCCTGGGTCTGTGGCGATGCCGAGGAGCTGCCGATCGCCGATGCCTCGGCCGATGCCTATACCATCGCCTTCGGCCTGCGCAACGTCACCCATATCGAGGCGGCGCTGGCCGAGGCGCGGCGGGTGCTGAAGCCGGGCGGCCGCTTCTTCTGCCTCGAATTCTCGCGCGTCGAGGGTCCGCTGCTCGGCCGCGCCTACGATCTCTATTCCTTCGCCGTCCTGCCGGTGCTGGGCCAGGTGGTGGCCGGCGACCGCGACGCCTATCAGTATCTGGTCGAGAGCATCCGTCGCTTTCCGCCGCAGGGCGAGCTGGCACGGCTGATGGAGGCGGCTGGCTTCGAGCAGGTCGCCTACCGCAATCTCACCGGCGGCATCGCCGCGCTTCATTCCGGCTGGCGGCTCTGAGGGCGGCTTGACGGCCCGCGCGCCCCGGACAGTCCTCTGATGCTGCGCGCCTGCCGCAACCTCTTCCGTCTCGTCGAGATCGCCTTCATCCTGGCGCGCTACGACGCGCTGTTCCCGCTCGATTCCGTGGTGGCCGCGCGGCCGCTTTATCGGCTGGCCCGTCTCTTCCGCCGACGCGACAAGACCTTGGCGCGCATGCGGCCCGGTGAACGGCTCGCCGCCGCCCTGCAGGCGATGGGGCCGAGCTTCATCAAGCTCGGCCAGGCGCTGTCGATCCGCGCCGACCTCATCGGCGAGGCGATGGCGGCCGATCTCGCCACCTTGCAGGACCGTCTGCCGCCTTTTCCCGCCGAGGCGGCGCGCGCGCTGATCGAGGACGAGCTCGGCCAGGACGTGGCGCTCCTCTATCGCAGCTTCGACGACCAGCCGGTCGCCGCCGCGTCCATCGCCCAGGTGCATCTGGCGGTGTCCGCCGAGGGCGAGGAGGTGGCGGTGAAGGTACTGCGCCCCGGCATCCACGCCGCCTTCGCCCGCGATCTTGATCTTTTTCTCTGGCTGGCCCGGCTCGCCGAGCGCATGCAGCCGATGCTGCGCCGCCTCAAGCCGGTGGCGGTGGTGAATACGCTGGCCGATACGGTCGAGCAGGAGATGGATCTCCGCTTCGAGGCGGCTGCTGCTTCGGAGCTGCGTGCGAATTTCGCCGAGGACCCGACCTTTCACGTGCCCAAGGTCGATTGGCGCCGCACCAGCCGCCAGGTGCTGACGCTCGAGCGCGTCGGCGGCATCCGCGTCGATGACCGTGAGCGGCTCGTTGCCGCGGGGCACGACGTACACGCCATCATGGCGAACGCCGCGGGCGCCTTCTTCAATCAGGTCTTCCGCGACGGCTTTTTTCACGCCGATCTCCACCCGGGCAATCTCTTCATCGACGCCACGGGCGCGATCGTCGTTGTCGATTTCGGCATCATGGGCCGGCTCGACCGCAAGACGCGCTATTACCTCGCGGACATGCTGCTCGCCTTCCTCACCGGCGACTATCGCCGCGTGGCCGAGGTGCATTTTGAGGCGGGCTATGTGCCGCAGCGTCAGTCGCTCGAGGCCTTCGCGCAGGCCTGCCGCTCGATCGGCGAGCCGATCCTCGGGCGGCCGATAGCCGAGATTTCGCTCGGCCGGCTGCTGGCGCAGCTCTTTCAGGTGACCGAGCAGTTCCAGATGGAGACGCAGCCGCAATTGCTGCTGTTGCAGAAGACCATGGTGCTCGCTGAAGGGGTCGGCCGCCTGCTCGATCCCAGTGTCAACATGTGGACGCTGGCCCGGCCGCTGATCGAGGGCTGGATGCGCGAGAATCGCGGGCCCGAGGCGCGGCTGCGCGACCTGGTCGCCGATACCTCGGCGGTGCTGGAGCGGCTGCCGGGGCTGGTGAAGGATCTGGAAAAGCTGGGCGGCTTCGTCACCGCCGGCGGCGGACTGCCGCTCCATCCGGACAGCCTGGAGCGGCTCGCCCGGCGCGATGCCATGGAGCTGCTGGGCGGCCCGCTCTGGATCATCGCTGTTGCCCTGGCGGCGATCGCGCTGGCGGTCTGGATTCGTTAAGGCTGGCTTTAGGGATGAAACCAATCCCGTCGCCCCCGCGAAAGTGCGGTGGCTGGGCGGGCCGCGCTTCTTGCCTCGCCTCGCCGCGCCTTATACCCTTGAGCTTTCGGCGTGACCGGAGGAGTCCTTGCCGCTTCAAGGCCGGCGCATCCTGTTGATCATCGCGGGCGGCATTGCCGCCTATAAGAGCCTCGATCTCATCCGCCGCCTGCGCGAGCGCGGCGCGGCAGTGCGCGTCGTCATGACTGCGGGGGCGCAGCGCTTCATCACGCCGCTGTCCGCCGCCTCGCTGAGCGGTGAGCCGGTCCATACCGAGCTTTTCTCGCTCACCGAGGAGAGCGAGATGGGCCATTTGAGGCTTGCCGCCGAGGCCGATCTCGTCGTCGTGGCACCGGCCACCGCCGATCTCCTCGCGAAGCTGGCCGCCGGGCTCGCCGACGATCTCGCATCGACCGCGCTGCTCGCGACCGACAAGCCGATCCTCATTGCGCCGGCGATGAACACGCGCATGTGGCGCAACCCGGCCACCGCCGCCAATCTCGCCCTGCTGGAGCGCCGCGGCATCGAGCGCGTCGGCCCCAATGCCGGGCCGCTTGCCGAGGGCGAGATCGGGCCCGGCCGCATGGCGGAGCCGCTCGAGATCGTCGCCGCCATCGAGCAGCGTCTCGGCGGCGGCGTCCTCCTGGGCCGCCGCGCGCTGGTCACCAGCGGCCCGACCTACGAGGCGCTCGACCCCGTGCGCTACATCGCCAACCGCTCCTCCGGCAAGCAGGGCCATGCCATCGCTGCGGCGCTGGCGCGCCTCGGCGCCGAGACGGTGCTGGTCTCCGGTCCTTCTGCCGAGCCCGATCCGCCGGGCGTGCGGGTCGTCCGTGTCGAATCCGCGCGCGAGATGCTCGCTGCTTGCGAGCAGGCGCTGCCGGCCGATATCGCGGTCTGCGCTGCCGCCGTCGCCGATTGGCGGGCCGAGCCCGCGCCGCAGAAGCTCAAGAAGAAGAACGGCGCTGCGCCGGCGCTGAAGCTCATCGAGAATCCCGATATTCTCGCGACGCTCAGCAAATCCGGCAATCGGCGGCCACGCCTCGTCGTGGGCTTCGCCGCCGAGACCGAGAACGTCCTCGAGCATGCGCGGGCGAAGCGGGCGAAGAAGGGCTGCGACTGGATCGTCGCCAACGACGTCTCGGCGACGAGCGGCACCTTCGGCGGCGATGCCAACACCGTCCATATCATCGACGCCGCCGGGGTCGAGGATTGGCCGCCGCTCACCAAGCGCGAAGTAGCGACGCGGCTGGCCAGCCGCATCGCCGGCTTCTTCGAGCCCAAGGCGGCGGAATGAGCGCAGTCGCGGTGGCGGTGCAGGTGCTTCCCCATGGCGACGGCCTGGAGCTTCCGGCCTATGCCACGCCGGGGTCCGCCGGGGTCGACCTCGCTGCCGCGCTGGAAGCGCCGCTGGAGCTGCGGCCTGGAGCGCGCGCCGCCGTCCCCACCGGCATCGCGCTGGCGCTGCCCGAAGGCTACGAGGCGCAGGTGCGGCCTCGCTCGGGGCTGGCGCTGCGCCACGGCCTCTCCGTGCTCAACAGCCCCGGCACGATCGACGCCGATTACCGCGGCGAGGTGCGGGTCATCCTGATCAATCTCGGCGAGGAGCCGGTCACCATCGCGCGTGGCGAGCGCATCGCCCAGCTCGTGGTGGCGCCGGTGAGCCGCGTCTCCTTCGAGCGCGTCGCCACCTTGCCGGAAAGCCGCCGCGGGGCCGGCGGCTTCGGCTCGACGGGACGCTGAACCGCCATGCTGCGCCTTACCAAGAAGCTGCTCTTTGCCATCGAGGCGGTGCTCGACATCGCCTACAACGCCGGCACGCTGCCGGTGCAGTCGAGCGAGATCACGCGGCGGCAGGGGATTCCGCGCCGCTATCTCGAGCAGGTGCTGCAGCAGCTCGTGCGCGACGGCGTGCTGCAGGGCGTGCGCGGCCCGCGCGGCGGCTATCGGCTGGCGCGCGAGCGCCGGCGCATCTCCGTTGGCGACATCGTCCGCGTCGTGCGCTCGCTGGAGACCGGCGAGGACCCGATCGAGGGCGCGGGCGGCGCAGAGCTCGGCCGCGCCGTGGTGCGGCCGCTCTGGCTCGAGCTACAGGAGGAGCTGATGCAGCGGCTTGACGGCGTTACCATCGAGGATCTCTGCCTGCGCGCTCACAAGGCTGGGATCGCCGGCGAGTTCGCCGCGCGCTTCGATTACAGCATTTAGCGGAGCAGCGCCGG
>Ga0134128_10001328_pt1 | contig 31996 bp, 23 predicted proteins | sample KB31754_FD_96462 | JGI IMG/M metagenome (GOLD analysis project Ga0134128, IMG submission 96462) | Terrestrial soil microbial communities with excess Nitrogen fertilizer from Kellogg Biological Station, Michigan, USA - KB3-175-4 | ecosystem: Environmental > Terrestrial > Soil > Unclassified ... | reverse complement strand
GCGCTTCGGGCAGCAGCGTCATGCGGAAATGCCGGCTTGGGGCCAAGTTGAAGCTGGAGCCGGGCACGATCAGCGCATGTTCCTCTTCCAGCAGGCGCAGCGCGAAAGCTTCATCGTCGAAGCGCGGCAAGCTTTCTGCGCGCACCGCCGGGAACGCATACAGTGCGCCACGCGGCGCGACGAGCTCGAGAAATTCGCTGCGCGCCACGCCCTCGATCGCCGCGCGCCGTGATTCATGCAGACGCCCGCCCGGCGCGGTCAGCGCCGCAATCGTGTCGTCGCCTTGCAGCGCCGGCGCAATTGCCCATTGCGACGGAACATTGGCGCACAGCCGCAGCGCCGCCAGCAATTGCAGGGCGTGATGCAGCGGCGCAACGCGTCTGGCATCGCCCGACAACGACATCCAGCCGGCGCGCCAACCGCAGGCGCGGTGCACCTTTGACAAGCCCGAAAATGAGAGGCACGGCAGTTCGCCGGTCAGCGAGGCCAGCGGCGTGAATGCCGCGTCGTCGTAGAGAATGCCGTCGTAGATTTCGTCGCCAAGCAGCAACAGGTTGCGCCTGGCGGCGACTGCGACGATTTGCTGAAGCAGTTCGCGCGGATACGCAGCGCCCGTCGGGTTGTTGGGATTGATCAGCACGATCGCGCGCGTGCGCGGGCCGCACAGCGCATCCATTTCTTCCGCGTCCGGCAAGTGCGCGCGCGATGCAGGGCACGCGTAGTAGCGCGGCACGCCGCCGTTCAAGATGGTCGCCGCGCTCCACAGCGGATAATCGGGCGAGGGCAGCAGCACCTCATCACCGGGTTCCAGCAGCGCGCGCAGGCTGAGGTCAATCAGTTCACTGACGCCATTGCCGATGAAGACACGCTCGGCATCCACGTCCCGCGCGCCCCGCGCCGACTGTTGTGCCGCGATCGCCGCGCGCGCGGCGTCCAGGCCCTGCTCGTGACAGTAGCCGTCGCTCTGCGGCAGGTGCGTGGTGAAGGCTTCGACCAGATGCGCCGGCGCGCGGAAGTCGAAGCGGCCCGGGTTGCCGATGTTGAGTTTCAGAACTTCAAAACCAGCGCCCTCGATCTCGCGTGCGCGCCGCGCCAGCGCGCCACGAATTTCATAGCGCACCTGGGCAAGCCGGGAACTCGGCGCGATGGAATCGTGCATGATGACATCCCGATGGACTGGCCGCGCATCCTAGCAGCCGTATGGCCAAGCGGCCCATGCACGGTTCATTCGCGTTCAAACCCGTACCAGGCCGGCGAAACCGGGTGCGTACACGTTCGATTCGGCGTGCCCCTACAGCCTTGTTATCATCCGTCGATGGCGAATCACCCACTGCCCGATCCGGTCCGCATCGGCTGGCGCGGCGCCCTGCCGGCGCTCGACCAGGGCCGCTTGCTGGCGCGGGTCAGCGCGCAGCACCGCGCGGGCTACGAACTGCACGACGGCGCGCATGAATTCAATGCGCAACCGGCGCCACATTTCCTGAAGCGTGGACTGGAACCGGATCAACGGCCGGCGGTGGGCGATTTCGTGGTCGTGGAGTCCGGCACGCCGCCGCATATCGTCGAGATACTGCCGCGGCGCGGCGCGCTTACCCGCGCGGCCGCGGGCGAGCGTTACGCGCGCCAGATCATCGCCAGCAATATCGACGTGGTGCTTGTGCTGATGGGCCTGGATGAGGATTTCAATCCCGCGCGCGCGGAGCGCTATCTCGCATTGATCGAGGGTAGCGGCGCGCAACCGGTGATCGTGCTCAGCAAGCCCGACAAGCTCGGCCCGGACGACGTCGCGGTGGCATCCGCGCAACTGCAGGCACGGCTGCCGGCGGCCACGCCGCTGCACGCGATCAACGGCAAGGATGCGGGCAGCGTTGCCGCGCTCGATGCGTATTTGCAACCGGGCACCACCGCCGTGCTGGTCGGATCGTCGGGTGCCGGCAAATCCACGCTCACCAACACGCTGCTGGGCGAATTGCGCATGGCGACCGCGACCACGCGCAATGACGGCCGCGGCCGTCACACCACCGTGCATCGCGCACTGCTGATGCTGCCCTCCGGCGCCTGCCTGATCGACACGCCTGGCATGCGCGAATTGAAACTCACCGGGGAGGAAAACCTGGAAGTGTTCGCCGACATCGACGCGCTGGCGGCGCAGTGCCGCTTTGCCGATTGCGGCCACGGCAACGAGCCCGGCTGCGCGGTGCACGCGGCGCTGGATTCGGGTGAACTCGACGCGGCGCGCTTCCGGCATTACCTGAAATTGCGCGGCGAACATGAAGCGCAGGCCGCGCAAATCGAGGAACGCATTCGCGCGCAGGACCAGCGCAAGCCCGCCGGCCGCGAGCCGCGACATTTCATCCGCGATCGCGACCGGCGATGAACGGCGTCATCGCGCCGGCGCACGGCGATCTCGCGCATTACGCCGCGCTCGACCGGCGTTTGCTGGAAGCCGTGCGTGGGATCAACGTGCTCTCGGCGGTGGCGTGGCCGGCTTCGAAGGAACGCAAGTTTCTGGATGCGCTGGCGAGGGGTGCCGAGAAGTTGCCGCGGATCGAATACGCCCGCCGCGATTTCTCCGCCCAGCGCGCGGAGCTTGATGCCATCGCTGCGCAAACCGATGCTTCGCATCCGCTGGGCGACTATCTGCAGCGCGCCGCACGCTCGTGGCACGTCGCGGCACGGATGCTGGAGTCGCTCGGCACCGATGCGGTCACAACCGCTTCCATCGAGCTCTACGGCAAACCGGACGATCCTCTGCCCGGCAGCACGCAAACCAACCTTGACGCGGGGCGCTATTTCCTGTCGATCGCCGGGAAGCTTGGTGACGGGCTTGCCGCCGATACCGACGACGATGAAGATATCCCCGCGCCGGTATTGCGCGAGGAAGTGCAACGCGAAGTTGATGCGTTTTTCGGCACGGGCGTGGTGAAAGTCGAACTCGACCCAGAACTGACCGCCAAGGCCGCCGCCGGCGCAAGCCGGATCCGCCTGCGTTCCTCGACCACGTTCAACGAGTACGACCGCAGCCAGTTGTTGGCGCATGAAGCGTTCGTGCACACGCTGACTGCGTTGAACGGGCGCGCGCAACCAGTGTTGAAATCGCTGTCGCGCACCTCGCCGCGCGCGACCGCCACGCAGGAAGGCCTGGCCGTGTTCGCCGAACTGATGTCCGGCTCCATCGACATCGCGCGATTGAAGCGCATCAGCCTGCGCATTCTCGCCATCGAGATGGCGTTGCAGGGCGCCGACTTCATCGAGGTGTTCCGCTATTTCCGCGAACACGGCCAAACGCAAACCGACAGCTTCACTTCCGCGCAGCGCGTATTCCGCGGCGTGCCGCTCACCGGCGGCGCGGCGTTCACCAAGGACAACGTGTATCTCGCCGGGCTCCTGACCGTGCACACGTTTTTCCGCTGGGCGTTCAAGCGGCGGCGGCTTGACCTGTTGCACAACCTGTTTGCGGGCAAGTTCGCGCTGGATGATGTGATCCGGTTGGCCCCGTGTTTTGCCGACGGCTCGCTTGGCGCCCCGAAATACCTGCCGCCATGGGTGCGCAGCGCGCATGGTCTGGCCGGAAAACTCGCGTTCTCGCTGTTCGCCAATCGCATTCGCATGGGCCGGATCGGCCAATGGGATCCGGTCTGAGCGCAGGCCCTGTGGCACAAGGCTGCTGCAACGCGCGTGATATATTCGTCGGTCACGCGCACGCGCCGATGCGAACATGAGCCTCCCCGAAGAACTCAAACAGGCCGCGCTGGAGTACCACCGGCATGCGCCGGCGGGCAAGATTCGCGTCACTCCGACCAAATCCCTGTTGACCGCGCGCGATCTGTCGCTTGCCTATTCGCCGGGCGTGGCTGCCGCCTGCGAAGCGATCGTGGCGGATGCGCACACCGCATCGGACCTGACCGCGCGCGGCAACCTGGTCGGCGTGATCACCAATGGCACCGCGGTGCTGGGTCTGGGCGACATCGGCCCGCTGGCCGGCAAGCCGGTGATGGAAGGCAAGGCGGTGCTGTTTCGCAAATTCGCCGGCATCGACGTATTCGACATCGAGATCGATGAGCGCGACCCCGACAAGTTGATCGACATCATCGCAGCGCTGGAGCCGACCTTCGGCGGCATCAATCTGGAGGACATCAAGGCGCCGGAGTGCTTCATCGTCGAGCGCAGGTTGCGCGAGCGCATGAAGATTCCGGTGTTCCATGACGACCAGCATGGCACCGCGATCATCGTCGGCGCGGCGCTGATCAATGCGCTGCGCGTGGTCGGCAAGAACATTGAAGAGGTGAAGCTTGCGCACGCCGGCGCGGGCGCGGCCGGCATCGCGTGTCTCGACATGCTGGTCGCGCTCGGCATGAAGCCGGAGAACATCCTGGCGATCGATCGCGAGGGCGTGCTCTACAGCGGGCGCGCCGGGATGGATGTCGATCGCGCGCGCTTCGCGCGCGACACGCGCGCGCGCACGCTTGGCGAAATCGTGCAAGACGCGGACGTGTTCCTCGGGCTCTCCGCCGGCGGCGTGCTGAAGCCGGAAATGGTCGCAAGCATGGCCGCGCGCCCGATCATCCTGGCGCTCGCCAATCCCACCCCGGAAATCATGCCAGGCGAAGCGCGCGCGGTGCGCGACGACTGCGTAATCGCGACGGGCCGATCGGATTATCCCAACCAGGTCAACAACGCGCTGTGCTTCCCGTACATCTTCCGCGGCGCGCTGGATGTGGGCGCCACGACCATCAATGAAGCGATGAAGGTCGCCTGCGTGTGTGCGATCGCGGAACTGGCGCGACGCGAAGGTTCGGATATCGCCGCGCGCGCCTATGGCGGCAAGCCGCCGCATTTCGGCGCCGAGTACCTGATCCCGCAACCATTCGATCCACGCCTGCTGGTGCAACTCGCGCCGGCGGTTGCGAAGGCCGCAATGGACTCCGGGGTGGCCGCTCGGCCAATCGCCGATCTCGCGGCCTACACCGACAAGCTGATGCAGTTCGTGTTCCGCACGGGCCTGGTGATGAAGCCCGTGTTCGAGCGCGCCAAGCATGAGCCGAAGCGCGTGGTGTACGCGGAGGGCGAAGAGGAAACCGTACTGCGGGCGGTGCAGACGGTGGTGGATGAGGGTTTGGCCAAGCCAATCCTGATCGGCCGGCCGGAGGTGATCGCGCGGCGCATCGAGCGGATCGGCTTGCGGCTGGAGCCCGGCCGCGATTTCGAGTTGTGCAACATCCACTCCGACCCGCGCTTCGACGACTACTGGAAGCATTACTACGAACTGATGCAGCGTCGTGGCTTCACCGAGGCGTTGGCGAAATCGGTGGTGCGTTCGCGCTCCACGGTGATCGCTGCGCTGATGGTGGCGCGCAACGAAGCCGATGCGATGATCTGCGGCACCGTCGGGCGCTACCAGCGCAAACTCGCCCATATCCTAGACATCATCGGGCTGGATCGCGGTGTGGACGCACCCTCGTCCATGACCGCGATCGCCAATGAATCGGGCGTGTATTTTTTCCTCGACACGCACGTGCAGGATGATCCGGACGCCGCGCAGATCGCGACCGCCACCATGCAGGCATCGTTGCGATTGAAACTGTTCGGCATCGAACCGAAGATCGCGCTGCTGTCCGCGTCCAATTTCGGCAGCCGCGACAACGCGGTGACGCGCAAGCTGCAGGAAGCCCTGCGCCTTATCCGCAAGCGCCTGCCCAAGCTTGAAGTGGAAGGCGAGATGCAGGCCGATCTCGCGCTCAACCCGGAGTTGCGCGCGCGGGTGTTCCCGAATTCGCGCCTGGCCGGCCGCGCCAATGTGTTCGTGTTTCCGAACCTGGAAGCGGCCAATACCGCTTTCAACATGAGCCGGGTGATGTGCGACGGCGTGGTGCTCGGGCCGATCCTGATGGGCGTTGCCAAACCCGCGCACGTGCTCACCCCGCAGGCCACCGTGCGGCGGGTGATCAACATGACTGCGATCGCATGCGTGGAGGCGCAAATTCGCGCGGAAGCGCGAGTTTGAAAGTGGGATAGTCGCGGCGCCGCGAATCCGCGCCCGCCCCGCTCCACGGCGTGCGGAGATGGTGGACAAAGACCCGCCTTACAATGAGAGTTGAGGATGCATGTATGAACGACCTGACCCGCGAACTGCTCGACGTAGATCCCGATCCCACCGAAACCCGCGAGTGGATCGAATCCATTGATGCGGTGATCAATGCGGAAGGCACCGACCGCGCGCACCAGTTGCTGGAAAGAATGGTGGACGAAACCCGCCGGGCGGGCGGCTATCTGCCGTTCGAGCCGACCACCGAGTACGTCAACACGATTCCTCCGCATCTGGAGGCGAAAAGCCCCGGCGACGCGGCGATGGAATGGCGCATCCGCAGCCTGATCCGCTGGAACGCGATGGCGATGGTGGTGCGCGCCAATCGGCGGCCGGGCGAACTCGGCGGTCACATCGCGAGCTTCGCCTCTTCGGCAACCCTGTATGACGTGGGCTTCAATCATTTCTGGCGAGCGCCCTCCGAAGAACATCCGGGCGATCTGATTTTCTACCAGGGCCACTCCAGCCCCGGCATCTACGCGCGTTCATATCTCGAAGGGCGGCTGTCCGAAGACCAGCTCGATCACTTCCGGATGGAAGTCGGCGGGCGCGGGCTGCCTTCGTATCCGCATCCGTGGCTGATGCCCGACTACTGGCAGACGCCGACGGTGTCGATGGGATTGGGTCCGATCCAGGCGATCTATCAGGCGCAGTTCCTGAAATATCTGGAAGCGCGCGGGCCGATGCCAAAGACCGATCGCAAGGTGTGGTGCTTCCTGGGCGATGGCGAAACCGACGAACCCGAATCGCTGGGCGCGATTTCGCTGGCCGGGCGCGAAGGCCTCGATAATCTGGTGTTCGTGATCAACTGCAACCTGCAGCGGCTGGACGGCCCGGTGCGCGGCAACGGCAAGATCATCCAGGAACTGGAAGGCGTGTTCCGCGGCGCGGACTGGAACGTCATCAAATTGATCTGGGGTTCCTATTGGGACCCGCTTTTGGCGCGCGACACCAAGGGCGTGTTGCGCAAGTTGATGATGGAAACCGTGGACGGCGAATACCAGGCCTGCAAGGCATTCGGCGGCAAGTACACGCGTGACAATTTCTTCGGCAAATATCCGGAAACCGCGGCGCTGGTAGCGTCGCTGTCCGATGACGACGTGTGGCGGCTGAATCGCGGCGGCCACGATCCGCACAAGGTATACGCGGCCTATCACGAAGCGACGCGCACGCAAGGCATGCCGACCGTGATCCTGGCCAAGACGGTCAAGGGCTACGGCATGGGCGCCGCCGGCGAATCGCAGAACATCGCGCACCAGGCCAAGAAGATGCACCACGATGCGATCCGGGTATTCCGCGATCGCTTCAATATTCCGATCGCCGACAGCCAGCTCGAAGGCGAGGAAATCGAATCGGTGCCGTACTATCACCCCGGCAAGGATTCGCCGGAAATCGAGTACATGCACCAACGCCGCAAGGCGCTCGGCGGCTACCTGCCGCACCGGCGGCGCAAATCCACGGCCACTTTGCCGGCACCGGAATTGAAAGCGTTCGAGCAGATCACCAAGGGCACCGGCGAGCGCGAGATTTCAACCACCATGGCGCTGGTGCGCGGCATGAACCTGTTGCTGCGCGACAAGCAGATCGGGCCGCGCGTCGTGCCTATCGTCGCCGATGAAGCGCGTACCTTTGGCATGGAAGGCATGTTCCGCCAGATCGGCATCTACACGCCGGAAGGCCAGAAATATCGGCCGCAGGATGCGGATCAGCTGTTGTATTACCGCGAAGCGGAAAACGGCCAGGTGTTGCAGGAAGGCATTTCCGAAGCCGGTGGCATGTCGGCGTGGATTGCCGCCAGCACCAGCTATTCGGTATCCGACCTGCCGATGTTGCCGTTCTTCATCTATTACTCGATGTTCGGCTTCCAGCGCGTGGGCGATCTCGCGTGGGCCGCGGGTGATTCGCGTGCGCGCGGATTCCTGATCGGCGGCACCTCCGGCCGCACCACGCTGAATGGCGAAGGCCTGCAGCACGAGGATGGCCAATCGCACCTGATGGCGGGCGCGATCCCGAACTGTCGTGCCTATGATCCGACCTTCTCCTACGAAGTCGCAGTGATCCTGCAGGACGGCGTACGCCGCATGCTGGGCGAGCAGGAGGATGTGTATTACTACGTCACCGTGATGAACGAGAACTACGCGCATCCGGACATGCCGCCCGATTGCGAGGAAGGCATCGTGCGCGGCATGTACCTGTTCCGCGACGGCGACAAGCCGATGCCGGCGGGTTCACCGACCACCGAGGCTTCGCCCGACAAACAGGGTGAGTCGCGGGTGCCGGAAACCGACGGTCCGCACCCGCGCGAAACCAGGGTAAGCGCCAAGGCGGTGGTTGGAAAGGCGAGCAAAAGCGCGGACCAGGGGCCCGCGGCCGGCGACCGGAAGAAGAGCAAGAGCAAAGCGCCACGCGTGCAGTTGCTGGGTTCCGGCACGATTCTGCGCGAATGCATTGCCGCGGCGGAATTGCTGGAAACCGAATTCGGCGTCAGCGCGGATGTATGGTCGTGCCCGAGCTTCACCGAATTGCGCCGCGACGGCTTCGATTGCGAGCGCTGGAACCGTCTGCATCCTGAAGGCAGCGAACAGCGCGTTCCGTACGTGACGCAATGCCTGGCGCAACGCGACGGCCCGGCGATCGCCGCTACCGATTACGTGCGCGAGTACGCCGACCAGATCCGCGCGTTCATACCGCAGGGCAGGCGCTACGTCGTGCTCGGCACCGACGGCTACGGCCGCTCCGACACGCGCGAGCACCTGCGCAATTTCTTCGAGGTGGATCGCTACTGGATCGCGCATGCGGCGATCGCAGCGCTCGCCGCCGAGGGCGCGATGAACCCGCAGGACGTCGCCCGCGCGATCAAGCAATGGAAGCTCGATCCGGAGAAGCCCAATCCGCTGGCGGTGTAGCCGAGCGTCGGCGCACTGCACGGGCGCCTATGCTTCTCGACAGCACCGGCCACCATCGCGCACATTTGCGCTAGGATCGCGCACTGGTTCCACCGGGCACAGGAGATCGCGTGCAGCCGATCATCTCGATCAGGAATGTCGACAAGACCTACGCCTCGGGTTTCCACGCACTCAAGAACATCAACCTCGAAATCCGCAAGGGTGAAATCTTCGCGCTGCTCGGCCCCAACGGCGCCGGCAAAACCACCCTGATCAACATCGTTTGCGGCATCGTCAATCTCGGCGGCGGTTCGATCACGGTCGACGGCCATGACGTGGTGCGCGATTTCCGCATCACCCGATCGATCATCGGCCTGGTGCCGCAGGAGCTGACCACGGATGCTTTCGAAACCGTGTGGAACACGGTCAGCTTCAGCCGCGGTTTGTTCGGCAAGGCCGCCAATCCGGCGCATATCGAGCGGGTGCTGAAGGACCTCTCGCTGTGGGACAAGCGCGACGCCCGCATCATGATGCTTTCCGGCGGCATGAAACGGCGCGTGATGATCGCCAAGGCGCTCTCGCACGAACCCCGCGTGTTGTTCCTGGACGAACCCACCGCCGGCGTGGACGTCGAACTGCGCCGCGACATGTGGGCGATGGTGCGGCGCCTGCGCGAGGCCGGCACCACCATCATCCTGACCACGCACTACATCGACGAGGCCGAGCAAATGGCCGACCGCGTCGGGGTGATCAACAAAGGTGAGTTGATCCTGGTGGAGGACAAGGCCACCCTGATGCAAAAGCTCGGCAGAAAGCAGTTGACGCTGAATCTGCAGGAGCCGATGCATGAATTGCCGCCCGCGCTCTCGCCCTATGCGCTGACGCTCAACCCGGACGGCACCGAGCTTACCTACAGTTATGACACGCAGGGCGAGCGCACCGGCATCACCGGGCTGCTGCGCGATTTGAGCGATGCCGGCATCCGTTACAAGGATCTGAGCACGCGCCAGAACTCGCTGGAGCAGATTTTTGTCGACCTGGTGAGGAAAGAGGCATGAACCTTCGTGCAATTCGATGCATGCGCATCCCTGCGCGTGAAAGCGGCCACGGAGCTCTTGGCCATGGACGGCAGCTTTGGCCGCACTTTTCAACAAAAGCCGCTTCGCAACAGGAACGCGCGTGAACTATCCGGCGATTCGTTCTATTTATCGGTTCGAGATGGCGCGCACCCGGCGCACGCTGATGCAGAGCGTGGCATCGCCGGTGCTGTCCACGTCGTTGTACTTCGTGGTGTTCGGTTCGGCGATCGGCTCGCGCATCACCAGCGTGGAAGGCGTGAGCTACGGTGCCTTCATCGTGCCCGGCCTGATCATGTTGTCGTTGCTGACGCAGAGCATCTCCAACGCGTCGTTCGGCATCTATTTCCCGAAGTTCGTCGGCACCATCTACGAGGTGCATTCCGCGCCGTTGTCCTACATCGAGATCATCGCGGGCTACGTCGGCGCGGCCGCGACCAAGTCGGTCATCGTCGGGCTGATCATCCTGGGCACCGCGCGTTTGTTCGTGGATTATTCGATCGCGCACCCGCTGGTGATGGTCGGGTTCCTGCTGTTGACCGCGATCACCTTCAGCCTGTTCGGTTTCATCATCGGCATCTGGGCCGACAATTTCGAGAAGCTGCAGGTGGTTCCATTGCTGATCATCACGCCGCTGACATTTCTCGGCGGCAGCTTCTACTCGATCAAGATGCTGTCGCCGCTGTGGCAGAAGGTGACGCTGTTCAATCCGGTGCTGTACCTGATCAGCGGGTTTCGCTGGAGTTTCTATGGGCTCGCCGATGTCGGCGTCGGCATCAGCCTGGCTGCGACGTTCGGCTTTCTTGCGTTGTGTGTGATCGCGGTGTGGTGGATATTCAAGACCGGATACAAACTCAAGGTGTGAGCGAAGAGGTCCCGCGATCGCTGCCGGAAAGCGCCACCTGGATTTCTTCAAGGCGCTGTCCGCGGGTTTCTATCCCCGAGCGCAGCAACAGCATCGCGGCGATTGTCATCGGTACCGCGATCGCCAGAGCCGACAGCGCGAAGTGGTCGAACACCCCGAGCACGCCCAGAACCGCGCCCAGGATGCCGCCGGCTTTGGAACTGGCCGCGATCAGGCCCGAGCCGGTACCGCGCAGGTGCACCGGATAAATTTCCGCGGCATACGGAATCAGCGTGGCAATGACGCCGCTGATCGCGATCAGCAGTGTTACGGTCGCTGCGATGGTGATCGGGGCCGAGCGCAGTTCGAGCAGATCGATTCCGCAAAACAGCAGCAGCGCCAGCGCGGTCATCGCGATGAACAGGACCAGGCAGCGGATGCTGCTCCAGTATTGGTACAGCCACACCACCAGCGCGATGCCGGGCAACGCCAGCAACGCCGATTGCGCAAGCAGTGCGCTCGCGCCGTGCGCGTCCACGCCGAGCTTGATCAGATTCGCCGGCAGCCACAGCAGGAAGCCGAAGTTCGCCAAGCCCCAACCGAGGCCGCACACGATCAGGCCGATGGTGATGCGCGCGTGCCGCCCGCGCAGCAGTTGCCGCATGCCGATCACCGCGTGCTGTTCGTCCAGCAGCGGTGGATCGGCGGCATCGGTCGCACTCGGCAACGGTGCGTTGCCGGAAAAGCGCGCCAGCACCGCGCGCGCCTGCGCGGGCAAGCCGGCACTGGAGAGGAAGCGCGGCGATTCCGGAATGTAATGGTTGAGAAAGATGATCAGCGCGCCGGTCGGCAGATTCAGCAACCACAACGCGCGCCAACTGAAGCCCGGTTCCAGCAGTGTCGCCGCCCCGGCGGCCGCGAGGTAACCGGCGGAGGTGCCGATCCCGCCGAGTGCCACCAGCAACCAGCCGCGGTGCGCGGCGGGCACGGTCTCCGCCATCAGCGTGAACGCGATCGGCAACATGCCGCCGGCGGCCGCGCCCATCAGGAAGCACATCACCAGATTCCAGCCGAACGCCGGCATCGCGCCGCAGATCGCGGTGCCCATGAACATCAGCGCGGAAAGCAGGATCGCGGCGCGGCGTCCGAACAGGTCCGCCATGCGACCCCACGCGATCGAGCCGATTGCGGTACCGGTCAGCGCCGACAGCGCAAGATAGCCCGCGGTGGATTGCGCGATCGCGTATTCGCGAGAGAGGCCGGGCATCACGAATCCGATCGTCGCGGGCTTCATCACATCCACCGCCAGTGCCACCGCCAGCACCAGCGCCAGCTTCCAGTGCTCGCGGTTGAGCGGCACGCCATCGGCGATGTGGAAATGCAGGTGCGTTTCACCGCCGTGCAACAGGCGACGCATCTGTTCCAGGCGCGGCATAAGACCAAACCCGGCCAGCAGCACGCCGAGCGGGATCAGCGTCATGCCCAGCAGCATGCCCGCATCCATCGGCATGCCACTCATCCGGTAATGCATGGGTGCCGCCATGGCGAACATCGGCAAGTGCAGCAGCACGCCGGCGGTCACCGCGAAGCAACCAGCCCAGAACGCCAGCGGGCGATGAAACGCTATGCCGGATGTGCGCATCGGAATCGGTTCGGGGCGAAGCGGGGACGAGGCACGGGTTGCAAACTCGTCGGGTGGGTTCCGTAGGGTAACAAACCACGCCGTCCTCACGCGACGCAATCGGCGATGAACGGATGCCACGCGTGGATCGGCAATTCATTGCCGGTTGAGCATGGCGTGCGCACTCTGTACGCGGGTTACGACAAGGAGTCCGACCATGCAAACGTTACGCAGAATGATCGCGCTCGCGCCGCTGGCGCTGCTGGCAGGTGGAGTTGCCTGGGCACAGGAGCTCCCGCCGCCGCCGGAAGCGCCCCCACCGCCGGGCGTGCCGGCTGGGGCGCAACGCACAGTCACCACCACGACCACCACTACATGGGGGCGGCCGGCCAATGCGCTGGGCGAGGATGCCATCATGCAGGACATCGCCGCGGCCGGTTACCGTGATGTGGAGGGACTGGATTTCCGCAATGGCGTCTGGGTCGCCAAGGCGCGCGATGGTTCAGGTGATACGGTGAAGATCCTGATCGCGCCGGTCAGCGGACACGTGTATGCCGCCGATGAGCCCTCGCGGCTGGACAAGGACGCGATCGAGGCGCGCCTGACCGCGCAGGGTTACCAGGACGTGGATGATCTGGATTTTGATGACGGCCTGTGGCGCGCGGAAGCGCGCGACAGCTCCGGCCAGGATCTGGATCTCCTGATCGACCCGACCGACGGCAGCGTCATCGCATCCAAGCGCGACTGAGTGCAAAGCGGAGGACGCATGCCCGTTGCGGAAATTCCGCGACGGGCATGCGTATACGCGCGTCAAATCAGAGCTCATCGCGCAACGTCAGCTTGCCCGTATTCGGAATGGTTGCGTTTATGCGGGAGTCGAGCCACCGCCAGCACCGGTACTCGCATCGGGTCGGCATCTGCCTACATGAAGCGGGGAAAAGCGCCGATGTTTTAATTCCTCGGCGGAACCGATCATGGCTGCGTCGACATGGAGTGCAGTCATGGATACGAATTCCGGTGCTGGCAATCAAGACTTGTCTGTCAGGTTGAAATCGTGCGCGCGCAAATACGCGCCATTATTGTTGCTGCTCGCCGCCTTCGGCGCGCAGGCGGGATCGGTATTCAAATGCGTGGATGCGGATGGAGCAGTGGCGTTCCAGTCCACGGCCTGTGCGACGACAGCCCGACAGGCTGTGCTCGACGTGCACGAGCAACCGCTGATCGATCCCCATGCGTTCAACGAAGTACCGGCCACGACGTTTTCCGGCGCGCACCACAACACCTCGCATTTCCACGCAGCCAGTGTCGCGCATTCAACTTCCGCGCGCTCGCGCGATGCAAAGCGGACCGTTTCATGGGAATGCCGCGCGGCAGACGGCGAGGTGTTCTACCGGCACATGCGTTGCCCGCACTCGGTGCGCGGCGATGGCACGGTTCGCGACGGCGAAAGCGATGCGCCGACCGCGACCGCCCGCGGCAAGCGGCGACGCGCGCGGGACGCCTGGGGATCGCTGCCGGTCAGCGCCCGCAAAGTGTCACGTGTGGACGCGTGCAGGCAAATCAACGCGACCACGGCCATTGATCGCGATGGATACGCACGCGATGAACAGGTCTCGGTGTACGACCACGATGTCGGTCGCGACCCGTGCAAAGGCTATTGAGCAGGATCGTCATCTCCGCGATGCACACCGGCGTGCGTGCGCACGGCTGCCTGCGGGCCGCGCGAATCAGACCGGCATTGCTTCGCATTTCGCGCGTACTTCGCGCGAGCGCGGTGTGGCTTTTTTCCCGGCGGGATGCGGCGAGGTGTGAAAAACCTGCGCCGCTTCTTCCAGCAGCCATTCGCGGAACGCGTTGAACCCGGAATGTTCGCGCGAGCGCTGCGGATAAACCAGATAGTGCCCATAGCGCGCCTTCAGCACCCGCGGGAATAGCGCGACCAGCAAGCCCGCTTCGATCAGCGGCTTCACCATCGTGGTGCGGCCGAGGGCGATGCCGATGCCCTCCACCGCCGCGCGCTGGCGCGTTTCCGAATCGCTGAAAGAGGCCGCGTAGCGCTTTGGCGGTTTGCCACCGAACGTCGCGAACCATTCCGGCCACGGATCTTCCGGGCACAACAGCGGCCACTCGCCCAATTGTTCCAGTTTCGGCGGCTTGCGACCTTTCAACAGTGCGGGACTCGCGACCGGCGTCAGCCATTCGTCGAACAGCGGTTCGGAAACGACGCCGGGCCATTGACCGGGCCCGTAACGCAACGCGGCGTCAAAACGACCGTCGGCGAAATCCACCAGCTCGATCGAGGAATCCAGATTCAATTCCATTTCCGGATGGCGCTTGACGAAGCGCGGCAATCGCGGCAGCAGCCAACTCGAAGCCATGGATGGCACCGCCGACAGGTTCAGCACATTGGAGCGCCGCCCGCACAGCGGCCGCAGCGCCTGCTCGATGGCCTCGATGTGCGTCGCCACGTTGTCGAGCAGCATGCGACCTTCCGCGGTGAGCGTCAGCCCACGCGAGCCACGCACGAACAGGGCGCAGCCCACGCGTTGCTCCAACCCCCGCATCTGATGGCTGAGTGCGCTGACGGTGATGTGCTGGCGCTCGGCCGCGCGGGTCAGGTTCTGCACCCGCGCAACCGCGACGAAGTCCTGCAATGCATTCAGGGGGGCTCGCGCCATGTTGTAATTTTCTCAAGTCAGATTGAAAAATTCGTCGCTGGCGAATGTGCCACACGCGGCTTATTCTGCCGTTCCAATGTCACACGTGCAACGTTGGAGAGGAAGCCATGTTGAACGAATTTGCAAGAATAGCCGGTGGGATGATGTTCATGCAGGGCCACATCGTGAGCCCGGAAACCGCGCGCCTGCTCGCCCAGGTCGATCGGTCGCCGTCGCGCAAACCAGGTGGCGGCAGGCACGTGCCGATGCTGCGCAACAGCGAGGTGCGCGTCTACGCCACGTTGGTTGCGCTCGCCGCGATCTGGGGTGGCTCATTCCTGTTCCAGCGCGTGGCCGCGAAGGACTTCGGGCCGGTGCCGCTGGTGGAGGTTCGGCTGGCGCTTGGTGCGGCGATATTGCTGCCGTTCCTGGTCCGCGAACGCGCGCGGTTTCCGTTCTCGCGCTGGTTGTCCATCGTGGCGATCGGCGCACTCAATACCACGCTGCCGTTTCTCTTGTTTGCCTGGGGCGCTGAACGCGCGCCCGCGGGTATCGGTGCGATCGCCAACAGTCTGGCGGTGCCGTTCGCGGCATTGGCAGCGTTCGCGCTGTTCGGCGAACGCATCGGCGCACGCCGCGCGACAGCCCTGCTTTCGGGGCTGGTCGGTGTGGCGGTGCTTGCCAGCGGGCACGTCGCGGGGTCCAGCATCGGCGCGGCGGTCGCGGCAGGCACGCTGGCGGCGCTGATGTATGGGATTTCCGCAAACCTTACCAAGCGCTATCTCTCCGACCTGCCCTCGGCGGCGCTGGCGGCGATCACTTTGCTGAGCGGGGCGATCGCCTTGGCGCCGTTCGCCGTTGCATCCTGGCCGAGTACGCCGGTGCCGCCGCATTCGTGGGCGAGCGTGGTTGCCCTGGGCGTGCTCTGCACGGGCTTGGCCTATGCGCTGTATTTCCGGCTGATCCAGCGCATCGGTGCGCCGCGCTCGGCGATGGTTACCTATATCGTGCCGGTGTTCGGCGTGGCCTGGGGTTGGTTGTTCCTGGGCGAGCCGCTGACGATCAGCATGGCGGTGGGTGGTGCGTTGATCCTGGGCGGTATGATCTTTGGTCAGCGCGAGGCGCGCTCAAAGGCTAAACTGGAGAAGTGCCACGCTCCCTGCGCCACCTGTTGATCCGATACGCGCCACTGGCCGGCGTGCTGTTCGCGCTGGCGGCTTGCTCATCGAGCGGCACCCAGAGCGCCACAGCACCCGCCGCCGCCCGGCAGAATGCGAATGTGGTGCAGGCCGCGCAGAAGCTTAAGCTGTACCAGCAGATGTTGACGGCGCATCGCGATGATCTGGCTGCGCCGATCGGTGAAGAAATCGTCAGCGATTTTTCCGGTACGCCGGCCGCGGTGGAAGTGCAGAAAACCCTGCCGGGCATCGAGGCCCGAGCCAAGGTGAATGCCGAACACGATCGGCTGGCTGCGTTGTGGACCTATCAAACCGGCATGCAATCGGGCGGCAAACAATTGAGCGCCAGCATTACCAGCAGCCAGCCTGCAGGGGACGCCGCGGTGCGGCTGATCCTGCGCCGCCATTCGAAATGGGGCGAAAGCGTTTATTTGTTCGGCAGCGGCCACGGCTTCGTGTGCAAGGGTCAGTGCAACGTGCCGATGCGGTTCGATGGCAAGCCGGAAACCTGGCAAGCCTATCTTCCCAAGACCGGCGAGCCCGCGCTGTTCATCAAGGACGATGCGCGTTTCATCAAGGCGATGGAACATGCGAAGCTGATCGAAATGGACGTGATGAGCAAGGATCACGGCAGGGAGACGCTGAGCTTTGAAGTCGGCGGCTACGATCCGGCGAAATTTCCGATGTTGACGAAGAAATAATCTGCGCGGTTTCGTGCTGCTTGAAAACGGCCGCGCGCCCGCGTGGCAATGCGTGGTGATCAGGGGATCGGCATGGAAGAAAAGATCTGCGTTTTCGACGACGTCTACAACGAGGTCTCGGCGCGCGCGCAGGCCGAGCACGAAAAAGCCGGCGCGTTCGGCATGCTGGCGCGGATGAAATTGTGGGATCGGCCGAAGGACGCCGATATTTCCCTGGCCTCCACCGAGAAGCGCTACGAGCCTTTCTGGCAGGCGCTGGCGACGCGGCGCACGCTGTACAAGCGCAAGACCGTTTACAAGGTGCGCATCGAGCACGCGCACGCCACGGCAGTCGAACTGCTCGGCCAGAAGCTGCCGGTGGATGCCAAGCGTGAATTGAGCCTGCCGGCGCTGGAGGATTGCGAGCGGGTCACGGCATTATCGGAATATTTCGACGGTCTGCACCGGCCGACGCCTGAGAAGGCGCTCGCGGATTTCGCCGGCAACTTCAGCTTTCGCGAAGTCGGCGACAGCGGCGAGCCGAATTTCATCGCGCCCACCGTCACCGCGGCTTCCATCCTGCAGCAGGTCAAGTCGAGGCTGTCGGCGGCGATCGAGGCGGATCAGATCGATACCGATGAGATCAATTTCCAGGCGCTCAACCTGCTGTATCGGCCGGTGTATGCGTTCCAGTTCGTCTGGAAGGACAAGCAGGGCGTGATCGAGATCGATGGTCTGACCGGACGCGCCAACAAGGAAGGCAACATGCTCGGCAGCGCGGTGCGCAAATTGGGTTCGCGCGATGCGCTGTTCGACCTCGGCGCGGATTTCGCCGGCATGGTGCTGCCCGGCGGCACCATCATGGTGAAGCTGATCGACAAGCTGTCGAGATAAAGAGCGGCGCAATCGGCCTGAAAAAGCAAGGCCGTCGCGAGACGGCCTTGGCTTCCCCATGCGCCCTCTTGCCGATTCCTCAGCCGCCGGAGCCGAACAACGCCTTGAGCTTGTCCATTTCCGTGTTATGCGGCTTTCCCGGGTCATCACTTGCTGCAATCGCCGAGCCGTTTGCCTTGCATGGTTTGGGTCATGTTGGTGGTCCGCCCGTTCACGTCCATGGTCATGTGGGTCTCGCCGCGATAGGAGTCGGGCGAATCCCAGGTGATCGAACCCTTGCCGCTGAGTTTCTGTCTGCCGGTGCAGCTCACCGCCCATTCGGCGTGGTTGCCGGCCACCTTGTATTGGGCGCGCTCGCAATGGGAGCCCGGCGGCGAATGCGGATCACCGAGGCCATGATCCTTCGTCAGCATCTCGGGCGTGACGCACTGCTTGAAGGTCATCGGCGGCATCTTGTAGGGCATGCCCGGCATGTCCGTTTGCGAAGTTATTTCCCACATGCCCGGCCTCATCGGGTTGTCCGCGGCGAGCGCGGGCAGGGCGGCCACGGCAAGCAGGACCAGCAGCGGTGAAATTTTCATTCGGGTTCTCCGGTGGTGTTACACGGCGGCGCCGTGCTGAAAGCGGTCATGTCGAGCCGCCACCGTCGGCGCAGGCTGGCGGGATCGGCGGCGAGCCCGGGGGACCCGGGTTGCGCACAATTTCGACCAGACGCTCGATCTCGGCCACGTGCGGCTTCAGGCCGGGGTCGGCGACCGGTGCGGCGGCATTGCAGTAAAGCTCCCCCGATTCGTCCTCGATGCGCTCGCTGGCGGATTGATAGCGGGCGATATCCATATGCCGGGCCCTGGCGATCTCCAGATCCATTTGCATGCGCCAGGCAAGCGCGCGGCCCAGGCTGTCGTCGGGATCGGTCTCGGGTTCGCCACGATTGGCGGCGGCGGTAATCGCGTCGGCGCGCGCCAGCATCTGCCGTTCGGCGGGCGTGGGATGCTGCACACGCTGGGCGGCTGCGCGCATCACCTGCAGATACGTCGCAATATCCGAATCGCCCAGCGGGGCGCGCTGCGCGGGTTGGACCGTTGGAATGGGCGGTTGCGCCTGCGCGGAATCCAGCATCGAATCCCCTTGGCCGCCGCAGCCGCCGAGTGCAGTCGCGCAGAGTACAAACAGCAACAGGCGAGAGCGGCGGCAGGCGCGTGGCATCGGGTTGGGAGGGCCATGGTGGACGGGTGTATTCCATGGCAAGCCGCTGTCCGCTTTCTATATCAGATGCTGCTCAATTCCGGCTCATCGGTCTAGACTGTAACCTCCTGACCAGCGGGGGCGCAGGGCAGCATGGCCGAGTCGATCATGCCCGAAGGGGCAGGGCAGAATCAGTCTGCGCCTGTTACGGCGGCCGGATCCGGCGATCCGGTTGGCGGCACTGAGTCGTCGACCGAAGAGGCCTTTGCCGAGGCCGTGCGCAGCGCCATGCGGCATTACCTGCGGACGGATCTGCTGCGCGAAAGCCCGCTGCTGAACTCGCGACTGGTGCGCGCCGCGCTGCGCCGCGCCGACTCGCCGACCGCGCCGGTGCAGGCGCTGAAGGACGTACTGCGCGAGCATTGCGAGCGGATCGGCGGCGCGCCAAAACTGGCCGCCCTGCAACGGGTGCTGGAACTCACCTGGATCGCGCCGATGCGCAGCCAGCAAGTAGTGGCGGAAAGCCTGCACCTGAGCTGGAGCACCTATCGCCGGCGACTTGCGGATGCGATGCAGTTGCTGATCGCGCAACTGTGGGAGGCCGAATGCGCACTGGCGCGTCCGGACTGCGCGCCGCGCGCCGAGGTTCCGGCATTGCCGGTATTGCCGGTGTTGCCCGCTGCAAGCGCGGAGGTGCCCAAATCGCCGGCGCCGCGAACCTCGCCAGGATTGACCACGGATGTGCAGGTTTCGACGACCTTGCCGGTTCGACCAGCAACGCGGCGACGCCTGCGTGGAATCGTGATCGGAGCTTTTGCGGTGATTGCCCTCACGGCCGTCATTGCCGCCGCGTGGTGGTCGATCCATCGTCTCGCACCGTCCACTCCGATACTTGCCAAGCGCACCGGCTCACCCTCAACCGCGATCCCCGGGCCCGGCGACATCACCCTGGCGGTGCTGCCGTTCCTCGACATGGATGTCGATCCCGCCCAGCAATACCTGAGCGATGGCGTTACCGAGGAGCTGATCAACCGGCTGGGTCGTTTCGAGCATCTGCGCGTGGCCGCGCGCACCTCGACCTTCATGTTTCGCGACAAACCGGTGGACGTGCGTCAGGCCGCGCATGCGCTGGGTGTTGCCAATGTGCTGGAAGGCAGCGTGCAGCGCTCCGGCGAACGGCTGCGCGTGCGGGTGGCGCTGGTCAGCGCGCACGATGGCTACGAGCTGTGGTCCGACGAATACGACCTGGCTCCGCGCGACCTGCTGACCGTGGAAGACGAGATCGCCGAGGCGGTGATCCGCGAACTGCACCCGAAGTTGCGCACCGGTACGCTGGCAGAACTGCACATGCACGCGGGGCTCGATCCCGCCGCGCATGACTATTACCTGGTGGGTCTGCAGTACCTCAATCGACGCACCAGCATCGACATCAATCAGGCAATCGCCTATTTCCGACGTGCCATCCAGGCCGATCCGGACTACGCGCCGGCCTGGAGCGGCGTGGCCACGGCGTACACCGTGCTGCGCGATTACAACAGCGATGCGCCGCCGGATACGCACTACGCTGACGCGCTGGCCGCGGCCGAGCGCGCCGCCGCGCTGGATCCGCAGTTGTCACGGCCGCGTGCGGTGCTCGGTCAGCTCTACGAGGAGCATTGGCAATGGGCCAGCGCCGAGCGCGAATTGCGCGAAGCCCTGCGGCTCGATCCCAGTGATGCCATCGCGCACCAGTGGTATGCGATGTTTCTGTGGTTCCGCGGCGACATGCAAGGCGCGTTGGTGCAGATGCGCATCGCGCGCGATCTGGATCCGTTGTCGCCGATCATCAACAGCGATTACGGTCGTGCGCTGATCTATACCGGCGATGTGGATGGCGCGATCGCGCAATATCGCGCGACAGTGGCGCTTGAACCACGCTTTGCGCTGGCGCATTTGTTTCTGGCGGAAGCCTGGATGGCGAAGGGCCGCTATCCGGATGCGCTCGCCGAAACCCGCACCGCGATCGCGCTGACGCCGGTGCCGCATCCATCAAGCTATCTCGCGGTGCTGGGGTTGGCGCAGGCGCTCAATGGCGATCGCGCCGGTGCGCGCGAACAACTGACCCTGCTGGGAACACGCGCCAGCCGGCAATATGTTTCCGGGGTGTCGCTGGCGTTGCTCAACTGGCAGTTCGGCGACAAGGATCAGACTTTCGCCAACCTCTCGCGCGCGGTTGCCGATCACGATCACCTGATGCTGCCGGCGGTCGCGGCGCGCGATGCCGATTGGCGGGCCGACCCGCGTTTTGCCGAACTCATGACGAAAATGGGCTTGCCCAAATAGCTCGAACCCGCTCCAACAAGCCAAGGCTGGAGAATCCTCACAAAGCTGCAGAGGCCCTGAGCTTGAGGCGAGGGCGGGTCCGGTTCTCTTGAGCCGACCCCGCGAACGGGCTTGCTCCCGCAAGAGCCGCCCATGCCGGAGACAAGCCGGTCGCGCGAGAAGCTGCTAGTCCTGCACTTCGTCGCAGCGGCGCTCGACAGTCGTGTAAGTCTGGTGCTCCTGATGTTCGGTCTGGACGTGGTGCCCGATCGCGCCGCCGGCCACCGCGCCGCCCACAGTGGCCAGCGTCTTGCCTTTGCCGCCACCGACCTGATGACCGAGCAGGCCACCGGCCACCGCGCCGATCGCGGTACCGGCGATGCGATGCTTGTCCTTGTGCGGCACCTGATGCACCACTTGCACATCGCGGCAGACCACGCGCGCCTGCGCCGGCGCCGGATTGAACGTGCACGCCGCGGCCAGTACGAATACACCGCCTGCATATTTCAGAGCTTTCATGTCGTTACTCCTGCGCAATGGCCTTTCGACCATGCAACGCTGCAGCGCGCATGTCAAACCAGCGGTTCAGCGCGCAGTCGGCTGTTGACGCTCTGTTGTTCAGCTAGTCGCGTGGAAACTGAGCTTGCGACATCGGGCTTGCGTTCTGCTCGACCGATCGATCCGCTTGTAACTACAAAGGAGAGTCCGCCATGCAAGGCCAAGCCATTCTTTCATCACTCCACCCGCGTCGCCTCACCCTGTTGCTGGGTGCTGCCCTGCTCGGGGCCGCCGCGACCGCGGCCACCCCGCATGCGTACGCCGCGCAAGCCGATCTGGATTGCAAACTGACGTTCTCCATGAGCGGTTGGTCGGCGATCTACAAGCGCGCTGACGGGCACGGCACGGTCACCTGCGAAAACGGCGAATCCATGCCGGTGAACATTCGCGTGCGCGGCGGCGGCCTTACCGCCGGCAAATGGCATATCGACAATGGCACCGGCACGTTCACCGACGTGCATCGCATCAGCAATGTGCTCGGCGATTACGCCCAGGGCGAAGCCAATGTCGGCGCGATCAAGGCCGGCACCGCGCAGGTACTGACCAAGGGTACGGTTTCGCTGGCGCTGGCTGGCGTGGGCCAGGGTATCGATCTGGGTCTGTCAGGCGCCAAGTTCACCCTCAGCCGCGCCGGTCGTGCGCATATCATGCATCACGGTCAATAAGGACCAAGGGAACTACCGCGCGGGCGCCGGCGAGCGCCCGCGCCTTCTCCATTCAGGCCCGTTCAATTGCCCGCGGGTTTCGGCGGCTTTCCGGCATCGGCGCGCAACCGTGCGCGTTTGCCGTGCTTCAGTTGCAACATCGCCAGGTCGGCTTGCCGATAGGCTTGCGCCAGCGATTGTTCGCGATCCCGCAAGCCGGTGCCGAGCGTGGCCTCCACTGCGGCTTCGCGCAGTGCCTGGTCGGCGCGCAGACATAGTTGATCGAGTTCGGCCGCACCGACACCGATCGCCAGCACCGCGAACTCGTCACCGCCGATCCGCGCAACCGCATCACCGTCGCGCACCACGCTGCCGAGCGCGCGCGCTGCGCGTACCAGCAACGCATCGCCTGCATCGTGGCCAAGGCTGTCGTTGATCAATTTCAGGTTATCGAGGTCGGCCATCAATACGCCGGCGCCGTGCCCATAGCGACGGCAGCGCGCATCTTCGGCTTTCAACAACCGTGTCCAGCCACGCCGGTTGTAGGCGCCGGTCAACGGGTCGGCCAGCGATTCCAGCTCCGCGCGTTCGGCGCGGCGCACGATTTCCGCCAGTTCCAGATCGTGTTCCAGCAAGGTGCCCAGCAGGCGCGCGTGCAGCCGCGCTTGCGGCAGATGCGCGTCGAGTTCGGGGCCGCGCGGTTCCGGATCGAAACCGCACAAGGTGCCATACAGGCTGCCATCGGCGCGCCGCAGCGGTACGCCAACGTAGGCGCGGACCGGCGCCTCCTTCAACAGCGGCGCGTCGCGATAGAGGGGTTCGTTGCGCACATCCGGTGCCGCCTGCGGCGCGGCGCCGGCACTCATGCGCGCGCACAGACTGTCGGGCCACGGCAAGCGTGTGCCCGGATGCAAGCCGTCGTGCTCGCCATCCGTCGAAAGCAGCAGCCACTCGTTGCCGTCGGTGCGGGTGAATGCCCACATCGCCAGCCCGGTATCGGCGCGCAAGCGCGCCAGTACCGCACGGCAGGCCTGATCGAAATTGTCGAACGGCGGCAGCGCGACGGGACTACCGCCTTGCGCGGGAAATGGGGGAGGCAGCGGCGGCTTCGCCGCTGATTCCGCGCTGGTCATGCGGATGGCCTGCTCCTTGGCGTGTCAGTGGGTTCCGTTCCACTCGCGCGCGGCACGACGCTCCGCGCGACATCCGATTGTAGGCCGTTCGCGCCACAATCGCACGGATGCAGTTCACGCAAATACAGGCAAGTATGTGCAGGCGGCGCGCAGGTCCGGTGTGCCCGGCGTGATGCCGGTCGATTTTCCTGCAAAGGTGTCCGGGTGTTAGCCTAATCGGCCGCGCGGAGATACGCATGCACGATCTGCTGCAACGCATAGACCTGCCGAAACTGCCCGAGCGTATTGCCCAATTCGGTCTGCGCATCGCCGGCGCGATCCTGCTGTTGCTGGTGGGCTTCTGGCTGATTGCGCGCCTCGCCAACCTGCTGCGACGCGGCCTGAAGCGCGGGCATCTGGATCCGACCCTGATCGGTTTTCTGCGCAACGGCGTGTACGGCGCACTTTCCGTGCTGCTGGTGGTCAGCGTGCTGGATTTCGCGGGCCTGCCCAGCGCCTCGCTGGTCGCTGCGGTCGGTGCCGCGGGCTTGGCGATCGGCCTGGCTTTGCAGAGTTCGCTGTCCAATCTCGCTTGGGGCGTATTGCTGATCCTGTTCCGGCCATTCCGGGTCGGCGACTTCGTGCAGTTCGGAGCGATCACGGGCACGGTCGAGCGCGTGGACTTGATGCAGACCTACCTTGTGATGCCGGACAACCGTCAGGCGATCGTGCCCAATGCCAAGGTCGGCGGCGATGCGATCATCAACTACAACCGGCTGGGGCAGCGCCGCTTCGAGATCAGTATCGGCATCGCCTATACCGAAGACATCGGGCGCGCGATGCAACTGGTGCACGGACTGTTCGATGCCGACCCGCGCATCCTGAAAGATCCCGCGCCCGGCGTATGGGTGTGTTCGCTGGATGCCAATTCGAAGACCGTCGAGCTGATGATCCGCGCCTGGGCGCATGTCAGCGATTTGTGGGAAGCGGAGACCGCTTTCATGCGCGCGATCAAGGAAAAATTCGAGGCCGAGGGTGTCAGCGCGCCATCGTCGCAGCATGAGATCACGGTGAAGCAGGTGATCAGCCCGACGCAGGCGCCGCTGAAGCCGTAATTGCGGCTATTGCAGTGTTATCTCGACGCGGTTGTCGTCGCTCACCCGGTCAACCAGTTCGTTGTATGGATCTATGCCCGCCTCATAGGGCTTGCCATCCACGGTCACCATGATCGTGCTGTCGCCGTCGCGCACCGGAACCTTCTGCAGGTAGAGCGGCTTTTCGTCCTGCTCCTCGCCGTCGGCGGCTTTTGCGAACACGCCGACCTCGATCGGAATATCGAGCTTGGCTTTGGTTTCCTTGCCTTGGCCATCGGCATAGTACTTGGCGGCGTGCACATGCATCGTCACCTGATACTTGCCGTCCGGAAGTTCCTTCGCGCTGGTGGAAACCATGCGATCGTCGAACAGGGTGATCCTGTCGAAGAAGTCGGTGATCAGCTTCTGGTCTCCGGGGCCGGCTTGTGCGCGAAGGTCGGCGAGCAGGTCGCGGGTATCGGTGTAAGGCGGCTGCTGGAAGCGCACCTTGTCCAGCCACGTGCGCAGCGCGGCATTGACCTTGTCCTCGCCGACGTAATCCTGCAGTGCGTAAAAGATTACCGAAGCCTTGCGGTAATGGATGTAGTCCTGTTCCTCGACCAGCGCCAATGGCTCCTCCGCGATCCGCTCGCCCGTCCTGCCGGAGAGATACCGGTCCAGTTCGTACTTCAGGAACTTGCGCATGCTGGTCGGACCGTACAGGTGCTTCATCACCATCAGCGCCGAATATTGCGCCAGCGATTCGTCCAGCATGGTCACGCCTTGCACGTCCGCGCCAATTGCCTGATGGGCCCACCACTGGTGCGCGATTTCGTGCGCGGTGACGTAAGTCACATAGTCAATATCGGTCGGCTTGCGCAAGTCGGCGATGAAACCGATGGCTTCCGAGAAGGGCACCGTATTGGCGAACGACTGTGCGAACGATGCGTAATCCGGGAATTCCAGGATCCGCAACTGCCGGAACTGATACGGTCCGAAATGTTGCGTGTAGTAGTCCAGCGACAGCTTCATCGCCTTGAACATCCGCGCGACGTTGTACGGATGTTGCGGGTCGTAGTAGACCTCCAGCGCCACGTTGTGCCAGTTGTCATGCGCAACCTTGTAGCGCGCCGACTGGAACGAGAAGAAGTCCAGGATCGGCGTGTCCTGCACGTAATGGAAATAATGCCGGCCGCCTGCGGTCCATTCCTTCTGCAGATAGCCCGGAGCCAGCGCGATCTGGTCGGCGCTGGTCGAAAGCGTTGCCTCGAAGTGCACCCAGTCGGCATCGCAGGAGGCCAGATTGTTGCCGTGCGCCGCGGAATCGCCGCGTTTGGGCACGCGCTGCGCGGGCCCCAGGCCATACTTGCGACGGTCATTGTTGTCGGTGAGCTGGCGGCCCTCGTCGTAGCAGAAATGCGGCAAGGCCATGCTGTCGATGAAGGTGCCGTTGTGCACCACCTGTTCGCCGACCGGTTCATTGGCGAAACCGTTGTAGGCCCCGTGCATCCTGAATCCGAAATCCATGGAAGCACCCGGCGACAGTGGCTTGTCGAGCTTGTAGAGATAAAAGCCCTGCGCGGGATCGGCCTTCAACACGCTGTGCGCGGGAAAGTCGAGTTCCACCTTGTCGTCGCGGGTGGGCGGCGTCGGCAATTGCACCAGCAACTGATCCATGGGCTGCGCGTGCTTGTTCACCAGCGTGTAGTGCCCTTCCACGTCCACGCGGCGCTGCGCGGGATAGATCGCCACGTTCACCTTCACGTCGGTGATGCGCGGCTGCGCGAGCCCCCGGTATTTCAGATACTCCTTCTCGTAACTGGCCTGGAGGCGCTGGCCCTGATCGTAGGTCTGGTAACGGTACAGACCATGGGTGTTGTGGAAAATGAACGCGCCGGTCGTGGCGAAGCCGACCAACGATACGGCCAGCAGAACTCCCGCCGGTGCTCCGAATCGTTGCCGTGCCACCCGCATGCGGGCGCGCCGCCCCTGGGCGTTGCCGCGTACCCAGAACAGCGCCGCCGAGACCAGCAGCGCGATCGCGAGCCAGAACCAGTAGGCCCGAAACCACAGCGCGCCGATCCAGAACGAACCGAAGCCGTTCATGTCGGAATATGGCGTAGCCGGAGCGCTGCCGTAGTTGTACAGGTGGTCGGAAAGGTGGAACTGCTTCAGCACGATCGTGCTGACCATGAACGCAAGCAGCAATGCGTAACCGACGAACTTGTTGTTGGCCAGGACCTGCAGCACGACCGCAAGGATGCCGAACAGCAGGAAGCCGAGCAGATCCAGTCCGATATATTGCAGATAAAGCAGCGGCTGGAGGTGGTGATAGCCGTGCAGCAACTGGTAGCCGATGCAGAACAGCGAGCCGGCCACGAGGAAGGCGACGATTACCATTGCCAGCGTGGTGGTCTTCGCGAGCAGCGGAATCCAGTCAGGTATCGGAAAGGAGTCGGTGACCTCGCTGATGCGATCGCCGCGTTCGCGCCACACCAGTTCGCCGGCATAGAACCCGACAATGATCACCAGCAGGAACGTGAAGCTCTCGCTCATGTTCTGCGCCATCAGATGCGTCACCGGCCACACGCTGGTGCCATAGATTTCGCCCATGAAGGCGAGGTTGGCGCCCAGGTTGGACAGCCCGAACGCCAGCATCACCAGGAAAGGCACCCCGCGCAGGACGCCGCGGGTGTCGAACCAGGCAAGCTTCAGGAATTGCACGGCACGCGCAGCGAAGCCGGTGCGCAGGCTCACCCGCGGCAGGGCGACCCACGGGCCGATTGCATGCGCGGGCGCAGCCGGTGCGATGACCGGCTTGCGGCGGCGGAACAGCCGCAAGCCTTCGCGGTCCGGTTTGAACAGCGCGAACGTGGACGCCAGCAGGGCCGCCGCGACCGCCAGCCACAACGCGCGGTTGCCCAGCATCACGCCGGCCAATTGCGGGATATGCGTGTTGCGGTCCGATGGCGTCCAGTAGCGCGTCACCAGATCGAGCGCGCCAATGCCGAACGGATCCACCAGCGCGCCCGCGGTCTGGTGCTCGATGTTGCCGTTGCCGAGCGTCATCAGCGCGATCTGCCACAGCACGAAAAACGCGATCACGCCGATGTAGCTGCCCAGCATCGAACGCGTCAGGGTCGCCAGCAGGAACAGCAGTGCGCCGATGAAGAACAGGTTGGGCAACACCAGGAAGATCAGGGCCCAGCCGAAGGCATCCCACGGAGTGGGTCCGACCCGTGCCGGATCCAGCCAAGGCATCAGCGATCCCAGCCACATGCCCGCCGCAACCACCAGCAGGATCAGCACGCTGACCAGCCACCCCGCGGCGAAGCGTCCGCCCAGATAGGCCCGGCGTGACATCGGCGTGGCGAACACCAGCTCCGAGGTTCCCGCGCTGAAGTCGCGCAATGCCGCGCCCACCACGAACACGGTGATCAGGAACAAGCCCAGCACCGAAAAAGTGTCCAGCGTATACACCACCACGTAAGCCGCATTGCGGTGCACATTGCCGACGCCGCCGTCGATCGCAATCGTGTCGGAGCTTGCGGCGGCGAAAGCCAGTGCTCCTAGCGCAATCGCGATCAGCCAGAACAGCGGGCTCCTGAGTTGCTGGCGCAACTCGAAACGGAAGATTTCGCGGAACATGGGCGATTACGCCGGCTGCGCCGCGGCGGCGGCGTGGTGCAACTGGCCGAAATACACGTCTTCAAGATCCGGTGGCACGCTTTCGAAGCCATCATCGGGTTTGGAGTCGGCGAGCACATGGATCACCGTGTTGCCGGTGGCGAGGCGGGTCGAAAGGACGGCCATGCGCGCGCGGTATTCGTGCAGCGCTTCCTTGTGGATTACGCGTCGCCAGACACGGCCTTCCAGGCTTCGGATCGTTTCGCGCGGCTCGCCGCTCAGGCGCACCTGGCCTTCCGCGATGATCGCCATGCGCGGGCACAGCTCGGTCACGTCCTCCACGATGTGGGTGGAAAGGATCACCACGACGCGCTCGCCGATTTCGGCAAGCAGGTTGAGGAAACGCTGGCGCTCCTCCGGATCGAGGCCGGCGGTGGGCTCGTCCACGATCACCAGTTTCGGATTGCCGATCAGCGCCTGCGCGATGCCGAAGCGTTGCCGCATGCCACCGGAGAACCCGCCCAGCTTGCGCTTGCGCACATCGTAGAGATTCACCTGTTTCAGCAGTGCGGCGACGAGGTCGCGTCGCTCACCACGTGCGGTCACGCCCTTCAGCATCGCGAGGTGATCGAGCATCGCTTCGGCGCTGACCTTGGGATACACGCCGAATTCCTGCGGCAGATAGCCCAGCATGCGCCGTGCTGCGGGCTTGTCCGCGAGCACATCCAGCTCGTCGAGCATGATGCTGCCGGCGTCGGGATCCTGCAGAGTGGCGATGGTGCGCATCAGCGTGGACTTGCCGGCACCATTGGGCCCGAGCAATCCAAACATGCCGGCCGGAATATCCAGCGAAACGTCGCGCAATGCGCGTACGCCGTTGACGTAAGTCTTGGAAAGCTTGCGGAGTGCCAGCATGTCGCCACCCATGTGTATTGCTGATGTAATACAGCATTACTGATCCATGAGAAGCCTGCCAATCTGCCACAAGTCATGGGCTGCGGATGACGTCGCGGTGCGAATGCGCGAAACTGGATGTCTGCGCCTGACGCAAAGAACAAGGAAACAGCATGACCGACACGCGCGAAGCCACGGTACCGGACATCGGCGATTTCACCGACGTGCCGGTGATCGAGGTGCTGGTGAAACCGGGCGATCGGGTCGAGAAGGACCAAAGCCTGGTCACGCTGGAATCGGCCAAGGCCACGATGGAAGTGCCTGCGCCGTTCGCCGGCGTGGTGCGCGAAGTCAGGGTCAGGGAGAACGACACCGTTTCGCGCGGTAGCGTGATTGCGCTGATCGAGGCGGAAGCAAAGGGTGCGCCGAAAACGACAGCCGCCGAGCAGAAGCCGACCGCGCCACCCGCAAATGAAAGCGCGTTGGCGAAATCCCCCGCCCAGGGTGACGAGGCGGCGAAGTCGTCCGCTGAAACAAGGAAGGAATCTCCCGGCCCGTCTCCGACACCTGCTCCCGCGAGCGGGGCGGGGAGTCAGGAAGTGCCGCGTTCGCCGCCGATTCCTTTCGACGCCGACATGGTTAAACCGGGCAAGGTGCCGTATGCCAGTCCCGCCGTGCGCGCGTTCGCGCGCGAACTGGGCGTGGACATTTCGCGCGTGCACGGATCGGCGCGCGGCGGTCGCATCACCAGGGAGGACGTGCAGGCGTTCGTGAAATCGGCGATGTCGGGCGGTGCGGCGATGGCGCACGCGCAGGCAAGCGGCGGTGGATTGCAATTGCTGCCGTGGCCGCAGATTGATTTTTCCAAATTCGGCGAGATCGAGGAAAGGCCGCTGTCGCGCATCAAGAAACTCGGCGGCGCCAATCTCGCGCGCAACTGGGTGATGATTCCGCATGTCACCCAGCAGGAAACCGCAGATGTCACGGAGATGGAGGCGTTCCGCAAACAGCTTGGTGGCGAGAACAAGGACGTCAAGATCACGCCCCTGGTGTTCCTGATCAAGGCGGTCGTCGCGGCACTGAAACAATTCCCGCAATTCAATGCTTCGCTGGATGCGCCCGGTGAAAAGCTGATCCTGAAAAAATATTTCCACATCGGCATCGCGGTGGACACGCCCGATGGCCTGGTGGTGCCGGTGATCCGCGACGCCGACCGCAAGGGCCTGCTGGAACTGGCGATCGAACTCGGCGAGATTTCGAAAAAGGCGCGCGACAAGAAGCTCGCGCCCAGCGACATGTCCGGCGGATGCTTTTCCATTTCCTCACTGGGCGGCATCGGCGGCACGGCGTTCACGCCGATCATTAATGCGCCGGAAGTGGCGATCCTGGGCGTCTCGCGTTCGAGCATGCAGCCGGTCTGGAACGGCAGCGCGTTCGAACCGCGGTTGATGCTGCCTCTGTCGCTGTCCTACGACCACCGCGTCATCGACGGCGCGGATGCGGCGCGCTTCGCCGCGTATCTCGCACGCGTGCTCGGCGACCTGCGCCGGCTGCTGGTCTGAGGCGCCCGCGATGGCCACGATCGAACTGAAGGTGCCCGCGATCGGCGATTTCTCCGACGTGCCGGTGATCGAAGTGCTGGTGAAAGTCGGCGACAAGGTCGAAAAAGACCAGAGCCTGCTGACGCTGGAATCGGCGAAAGCCACGATGGAAGTCCCGGCTTCCTCCGCTGGCACGGTGAAGGAGCTGCGCGTCAAGGAAGGCGACAGCGTTTCCGAAGGCAGCGTGATTGCGGTACTGGAAACAAGTGCTTCCGGCGAAACAAGGCCCGAACCAGCCAAAGCTCCCGTCCAAAACGATCAGCGGGAACAAAAGCCTGCAGCCGACGCGGTGCAGCCTGCGGCATCTGCGCAGAAACCCACGGCTGCATCAGGCGCGAAGGACAACGGCCGCAAAGCCGATTTCGAATGCCAGGTCTGCGTACTCGGTTCCGGTCCCGGTGGTTACACCGCGGCATTCCGCGCCGCTGATCTGGGCATGGATACGATCCTGATCGAACGCTACGAGCGGCTGGGCGGCGTGTGCCTCAATGTCGGTTGCATTCCGTCCAAGGCATTGCTGCACGCGGCCGACCTGATCAACGATGCGGAATTGATGGCCGAGCACGGCATCGTGTTCGGCAAGCCGAAGATCGAACTCGACAAACTGCGCGCCTTCAAGGACGGCGTGGTCGGCAAGCTCACCGGCGGACTCGCGACGATGGCGAAACAGCGCAAGGTGCGCGGCGTGCGCGGCACCGGCGCGTTCGTGTCGCCGCACGAGATCGAAGTTGAAACTTCCGAAGGCAAGAAGCTGGTGCGTTTCGAGCAGTGCATCATCGCCGCGGGTTCGCAGGCGGTGAAACTGCCGGGCCTGCCGTGGGGTGATCCGCGCGTGATGGATTCCACCGACGCGCTGATGCTCGGCGAGATTCCGAAAAAGCTGCTGGTGATCGGCGGCGGCATCATCGGTCTGGAGATGGCCTGCGTGCATGACGCGCTCGGCGCGCAAGTCACCGTGGTCGAGTTGTTCGACCAACTGATGCCCGGCACCGATCCCGATCTGGTGCGTCCGCTGCAGCAGCGCATCGCCAAGCGCTATGCCGGCATCCATCTCAAGACGAAAGTGGCTTCCGCCAAGGCG